>Ga0209164_1000168_pt1 | contig 207759 bp, 176 predicted proteins | sample MTBNYHSulfiMetaG_FD_187458 | JGI IMG/M metagenome (GOLD analysis project Ga0209164, IMG submission 187458) | Enrichment culture microbial communities from rom New York Harbor, USA that are MTBE-degrading - MTBE-NYH (New York Harbor Sulfidogenic)... | ecosystem: Environmental > Aquatic > Marine...
CAGAAACCTTTAACATCCTTAAATCACTAAAGATAGACACCCCAAAGCAGGTCCTGGAAATAGAGGAAATCGCCTAAAAGGCGCCTGAATTTGTAGACACACGCCAATTTTTTCGAAGTAGCGTAACTATCTGTAATGCCAATATTCACTGGCTATCGTGTTTTTACAGACCGCAAACCCAAGTTCAAGAGGGTAAAGAAATGAGCAGGATTCCAGAAAAGACAAGAAAAGACCTTAAACAAGAGGCTGCCCGGTGGGAGAAGGAGATTTCGACAGAGACTCCTAAGCAGATTCAGGGATTGCTGAATGATGCCGAGGCGCTGGAACCGGAATCGTTGAGGGAGGAGATCAGGATAGGGGCGGAGAGGATGGCGAAAAGGCATGAAGAGACGATTGTGGCGGAAGAAATGGAGACATCAAAACCTTTTGGAGAAGGCATGAACTCAAGACATGATCCTCAAAACCCAGAAAAGAGTCTTGCCGCAGTCTGCGGGCTGTTCTGCCCGGCCTGCACGCTCTTTATCGGTACGGCAGAAAATGAACCGCACCGATTGAAAGCCGTTGCAGACATTTATCATACCACACCGGATGTATGGGAATGTCACGGGTGCCGTTCCGAGAAGCGCGGTTACTTCTGCAGGAATGAATGCAAGATGGCCGATTGCGCGAAAGAGAAAGGCATCGAGTTTTGCGTGGAATGCGAGGAATACCCTTGTCAAGAATTGCGCACGTTCAAGGAACTTCGACCCCACAGGATTGAATTATGGGAGAACCAGAGACGGATCAAGGAAGTGGGGTATGCCCGGTGGTATGAGGAAATGCTCGATCATTACGCCTGCCCTCAGTGCCGGACACTCAACTCGGCCTATGATCTGAAATGCCGGTCATGCGGGGCTGAACCCAGTTGTGCCTATGTGGATCGCCACAAAGATGAAATTTTGGCCTATTTGTCAAATCATAAGGATAGATCTCAACGAACTGAGTTTCAGGGCTAAGGCGTTTTTAGCCCTCACCCTGAATTTGGTAAATTAAGAATAAATGCTTCTGATCCATCTCATGGTTTCGGTGTCAGCAGCCTTTCCCAAATAAATCTAAAAATATACCCAAAAAATGCCTGAAACAACCTTTAAGACCGTCGGCGAAGAAGAAATCCAGAGGATTAACAAGCTTCAGCAGAAGTTGTTTGACGAATTTTATCACTTCTTTGAGCCCCCTTTACCTGAGGGTGTACCTGAGCGGCTCGAGAAAATCATATACTGCGGCAAAATCGTCGAGGGGGACACCGTCCTTGATGTGGGATCTGGCACGGGAATTTTGATTCCGATCATTCAGAAATACAAGCCCAGTCGCATTTATGCGTGCGATCTCTCAGGCGATATGCTGAATCAATTGAAAGAAAACTATTCCTCCGTGAAAACCATTTTGGCCGATGTTCGGGATCTGAGACTGCCGGACCAATGTATGGATGTAGTCTTCATCAATGCCTGTTATCCAAACATTGTAGATAAAGCAGGGGCTTTCTCAAACATCAGCAGGATGATGAAGCTCAAAGGACGCCTCGTGATTAGCCATCCCCTGGGCAAGGCATTTATCTCTTCATTAAAAAGCAGTATGCCATTCGCCCTTGATGATTTCCCGGAAGAGCCGAAAGCATCCGCTTTGCTAAAGCCCTTTGGGTTTGAAATAGAGACTTTCATTGACGAGCCCAAACTCTACGTTTTGGTTGTCTTGAAACGCAGGCTCACGGAGCCGGTCAAGGAGGCTAAATAACAAAGCAAGATATGAATGATATATCCATGTTAAGGCCGTTGGTGCACAGGGTGATCCTGAAGGAAGGAAAGCAGTTCTTGGGCCAGGCGATCCGGGGCCTCTATAGCGGTCATATGCCCTACGCCTTCAATAACGACATGCCGACAATCTGGGATGGCGCTGACCATGATTCTGGCCGGCTCAATAAACAGATCATCCTTTTCGCCAAGCAGGATCAGAACGGGGCAGGTAATTTTCATCAATCTATCCACCTGCAGATCCGGATCCTGGTAAAAAGACCGGACAAATGCCGCTATCTCCTGGCGGTTGCCTTTACTGATAATTCTGCGGGCCATCTCCCACATAGACGCGTTGTTTTCAGCTTCAGCTATTCCCCTGAAAAAGGGGAAGGGCCTTTTTTTCACGAACGCGATGATTTCATCCCAAGTGTGTGTTTCAAAGCTGGCGGCGAATTTGTCAAAAAAGGCTTCCCGCTGCTCGCGGCTGCCCGGCATGGGACAGGTAGCCGAACTGGTATCGGTCAGTATCAGAATGGCCAGGCGGCTACTGTTGTCCATGGCCCATCGGGAGGCCGCGAACCCTCCTGTGGAATGTGTCAGCAGATGGAACCGGTCATATCCGAGATGGTGGGCCAGCGCTTCCATATCATCGGCAATCGTCTCCGCGTCATATCCGGGCGGAATCCCTTTTACGACACTTTGTCCGTGGCCTCGCATATCCATTGACACAACCCGGTAGTGTTCGGAGAGCCTGGCGGTTATTCCGGTTTCGCTCCAGTAGGCAGTGTTTTCTATTAAGCCATGAATCGCGATGACCGGTTCTCCAGCACCGGTATCTTCATAATGGATTGTCGCAGTAGGAAGGTTGAGGAACGGCATATTACTCCAGACTTTTTATGCCATCTTCTTTATCCGTTAACTCATGGTCCATATTTTAATTGGATGATTCCTTTGGCGACGCTGTGCATCTGATGAGCCCAAAACAATCGAAAGCTTATGCTTGGAGAATAGACGGCTCAAATACAAGCCGTTTGTGTGCCGATATACCACGTAATGGGTCTGACTGCAAATTGTGCAGGCTGCATTTCCAGAAAGAAGCGTTTCATTGAGGGGGTGGTGGACCCGCCGGCCTGAATGAATAGTGGGATTCCATCAAAATCAGAACCCAAGTCTCGAAAATCTCCAGAAGTACGCTTTATGAAATCACCTCGATAAATTGGCTTTATTTTAGGCTCTATTGGGTTATCTTTGCCAAGGTTTTATTGGGATAAACAGGTTGCTGATTACAGACAGGTGAGACACTGCTCCTGGGCCAATTCGGACGCGGAGGCACGCCTGACGATCAAGGGCAGAAAGGCCGCAGATTTTGATTGTGTCTACATGTTCCTACCTCCCTTGCAAGTCAATAGGTTTTGACCTTAAAGCAGGCCTGGGGTTTGAAAGGCTCGGAGTCTCTCCCATACAAAAAGACCTGGTGCCCATTCGTGACACCGCGGTCCAGGCCATATCGCCGCCCTAAAGGAATTCGGTCATGACCTTGTTTATGTCCTTCAGTTGTGATGTCGCACATATTGCGATTGGTTTTATCTTGACGCATAAGGAGGGTTTCCCTATAGTCCGGCCTCCTTTCCCTCCCCAGGGGTCCTCTTCGACGTGAGACGCCATGGTCTCCTGACCTTATCCGTGCGGACCTGAGATTTGATCATCGGAAAACCTTTACAGCGGCTTGCCTGACATTGTAAAATAAATTTCATGTCTCTTCCGCATCCTTTCCTCCGGTGGCCTGTATCCTCGGGCAGGAGGCGGCCGGATACGCTCCGTTACCGAGGAGGTCCGAGCAAAAGACTTTATCGGGGCCACGTCTGAAGGACGGTGTATGGGTGCGGATGAGCCCTGGCCAGGTGGTTTCATCTTTTCTTCATGGACCGGCACGACGCGCTGATTGTCTCTTTAACCTTTGCTTGATATCGAAAGCACCCGCAGTAAGCCATGGCACATCCCATTTCAATCCCAATGGATACCCAAGAAAGGAGGCTCCCATGTTGCCTTTAAAAAAAATCCTGTGCCCTACGGATTTCAGCGATCCATCCTTTGAGGCGATGAAAGTGGCTACCGAACTGGCCTTGCATTTTTCCTCCGAGCTGATTGCTATCCACGTTGTTGCGCCGATTCCCGTTATTGCAACGGAGTACACGAGTTCGGCGGCCTTCAATGTGCAAGAATATCAGCAGGTAATGGAGGTTTCGGCCATGAAGACCCTGGAGGAAGAAATGGAAAAGAGGATACCTGAAGGGGTCTCGGTCCGCAGGATGTTGTCTCTGGGCGATCCCGCTCATCAGATTGTGCAGACGGCCGAGGATGAACAGGTGGACCTCATTGTCATCGCAACCCGGGGGCAGACAGGATTAAAACGCCTTGTCTTCGGATCGGTCGCGGGAAAGGTCGTTCGGCTTGCCGCCCGGCCTGTTCTCAGCATTCGGGATAAGCACTCGTGACATGGAAATGAGCGGGGAAACCTGAATTTCGATCCTTGGAACAATTTTCGTAATAGAGGATAGCCACATCATGAGTCAGTACCATCTGGACCGTATCTTCCAGCCTCGCCGGGTGGCGGTGGTGGGGGCCAGCGAAAAGGCCGGCAGCATCGGGAATGCGCTGATGAAAAACCTCATCGAGGGCGGATTTCAGGGAAAACTGCTGCCAATAAACCCGAAGTACGATGCCCTGCATGGCATTGAGGCCGTCCGGTCCGTCTCGGATCTGGAACCGGGGGTGGACCTGGCGGTTATCGCCACGCCGATTCATACCGTGCCCGACATTGTGCAGGAATGCGTTGAAAGAAAGGTGGCGGGCGCTATCGTCATCTCGGCCGGGGGAAAGGAGGTCGGCGAGAAGGGAAGGGAAATCGAGGAACAGATCCGGTCCACGGCCTATGCCGGCGGACTTCGTATCGTGGGCCCCAACTGTCTGGGCATTATCCATCCGGCCGCCAGGCTCAACGCCAGCTTCGCCTCCGAGATGCCCGATGCGGGCCACCTGGCCTTTGTCTCCCAGAGCGGGGCCATCTGTACGGCCATCCTGGACCTGGCCTTCAAGGAGCACATCGGCTTCAGCCATTTTGTCAGTATCGGCTCCATGCTGGACGTGGATTTCGGCGACCTCATCGATTACCTCGGGAACGATGCTTCCGCCAAAAGCATTCTCCTTTACATCGAAAGCCTGACGAACTTCCGCAAATTCATGAGTGCGGCCCGGTCGGTGTCCCGCATCAAGCCCGTCATTGTCCTGAAAGCGGGCAGAAGCGAGGCAGGGGCAAAGGCCGCCGCCTCCCACACCGGCGCCATGGCCGGAGAGGACGCGGCCTATGACGCCGCCTTCAAGCGGGCAGGCATCGTGCGGGTGGACACCATTCAGGACCTCTTCGACTGTGCCGAGCTGATGGCCAAACAACCGCGGCCTCGGGGCCCGCGTCTGGCCATTGTCACCAATGGCGGCGGGCCCGGCGTTATGGCCACAGACACCCTTGCCCGGTACGGCCTGGAGCCGGCGCCCCTCGATCCCAAAACGATTCAACAGCTCGATGCGTTTCTGCCGGCCTTCTGGAGCCGGAGCAATCCCATCGACATCCTTGGAGATGCCTCTGCGGAACGCTTTCGGCGCACCCTGGAGGTCTGTTCAAGGGGAGAGGACACGGACGGCGTCTGCGTCATGCTGGCTCCCCAGGCCCTTACGGATCCCCTTTCTGTGGCCGAAACCCTGGCATCCAGCCAGAAGGACCTCCACTATCCCGTGGTTGCCTGCTGGATGGGCGGCAAGAGCATCGGACGGGCCTTGGAGGTCCTCAATAAGGCGGGAATCCCCACTTATGAGACGCCGGAACGGGCAATCCGGGCCTTTTGGTATATGGTGGAGTATGCCCGGAACATGGCATCTCTGCTGGAAGTCCCGCCCAAGCTGACCCGGGATATTGCCTTTGATTCGGAAAAGGCCGGGCGCCTGCTGGCCAGGGCTCCGGAGGGGGGGTTTATGCTGGAATCGGACTCCAAGGGGGTCCTTTCGGCCTACGGCCTCCCCGTGATCAGGACGGAAACCGCGGGGAGCGAAGAAGAAGCCTCGCGCCTGGGCCGGGACATGGGATATCCGCTGGTCATGAAGCTGCATTCCCCGGACATCACCCACAAAACCGAGGCGGGCGGGGTACGCCTGGACCTGCGCTCGGATGCGGATGTTTGTGCGGCCTTTCAAGGAATCGTGCAGTCCGCCCGCCGCTATAAGGCCGAGGCCCGGATCGAGGGAGTCACCCTGCAGCCGTTTTTTTCCAGCCCGGATTTCGAAATCCTTCTGGGCGCCACAAGGGATGCCAATTTCGGTCCAGTCATCCTCTTCGGCATGGGCGGCATTTTTACGGAGATCCTCAAGGACCGGGCGTTGGGACTTCCCCCCATGAACCGTCTGCTGGCCCGGCGCATGATGGAGGAGACGAAGGCCTGGACCCTGCTGCACGGGTACAGAAACCGGCCCCCGGCGGACATGGAGCGCCTCGAAGAAATGATCATCCGGCTCTCCCAGCTCCTGATCGATTTTCCCCAGATTGCCGAACTGGACATGAATCCTGTTTTGATCAAGGACGGCGAGCCCGTGGCGGTGGATGCCCGCATCCTCGTCTCCGCATCGGACCGGCCTTCCCCTCTGCACCTGGTGATCAGTGCCTATCCCGAGGAGGATGAGACCCACTTGGTTACCCAGGAAGACGTCAAGCTGTTTGTACGTCCTGTCAGGCCGGAAGATGCGCCTATCTTCCAGAGCTTTTTCAAAGTCCTGTCCCCCACAACCATCTACAAACGTTTCTTCAGCCATGTAAAGGAATTAAGTCCGGAGATGCTGGCAAGGTTCACCCAGATCGATTACGACCGGGAGATCGCCCTGGTGGCCCTCGACGATGGTCCCAAGGCAGAAGAGCGGATGCTGGGGGTGGCCAGGATCATCGGAGACCCGGACGGAAAGAAGGGGGAGTTTGCCGTGGTGGTGGGCGATCCCTGGCACGGGAAAGGGATCGGTTCGACCCTTCTTCAAAACTGCCTTGCAATCGCCAAAAGGCGGGGATTTGAAGCGGTGCAGGGCATTGTTTTACCGGAGAACCGAAGTATGCTTTCCATGGGGAAAAAGCTCGGCTTTCAGATCACAAGACGTCCCGATGCCGATGAGTTTGAGCTTGTCATCCAGTTTCAGTGACGGATCCGGCAAACCGCCCCAGTGCCGGGGCCCCGGGCAGGCATCCTGGATACCCATGACGGCATCGGACTCCAGGGCGCGCGGGGTTTTCTGCCCCCAAAGAACATTCAGCTCCTGGTGGACAGGGCCCGGAAGAAAGGGGCCTTCGTATCCTATAAGACGACGGAAGACGGGACCGAGGAGCCCTACGAGATCAACACCACCTGGTGGAGCGCCCTGAACCAGGTGATTCGATTGGGGATAAGGGCGCTGGCCATCCTGATGGCCTTTGTGATCATCTGGGGGATCGCGGATGTCGTTTGGGTCATTTACCGGCATCTTGTGGAGCCCCCCTTCATGATTTTGAAAATGACGGACATTCTGGAGACCTTCGGCGCATTTCTCGCTGTGCTCATTGCCGTCGAAATCTTTCTGAATATCACGCTTTACTTAAGAGACGATATCATCCAAGTGAAGCTGATGGTTGCCACGGCGCTTATGTCCATCGCCAGAAAGGTGATTGTATTTGATTTTTCCGAGATCAGCCATCAACACGTGATGGCCACCGGCATGGTGGTCCTTGCCCTCGGCATTACCTACTGGCTCATCTCAAAAAGGGATCGGATCGAACCTAATCAGGATTAGGCATCCCTTTTGCGTTTTTCCGCTTTCATACGGCGGCTGAGCCGAAACCGAAGGCGTGGAGGTTTTTGATCAATACGTCGCCTTACATGGATTTGGATCGTGTTCTGGAGCCATGATCCCCCCATGTTCGGAAAGAATGCAACAACCTATGAAAACAGTGGAGCTGGTGTCATTCTTGACGTTGGCTGCGGCGCTGGGCGCGGTCGTTTTTCAGAACAAGGCCTGACAAGAAATGAAAGGATTCCAGATGCGTGATGCCGTTCACACACTCAAAGTATTGATCCTGGATGCCGCCACCGGTTTTTACCGGATGCAGCGCTACCGTGTCGGCGATTTCTTCGGTCCCGTGGATCTGGGGGTCCATCTGGCCTTCAAGCACAACGCCTTGACCATCGGCGCCGGGCTTTTGGCCGGCTCTGTTTTTCCGGGGTCCAATCGGCTGATATTTGCCGGCATATCGCCCTGCTGGCACGGTTTTTATATTTCTTCCATGGGTGGATCGGCCCTGGTGTTCGACAATCTTGGCATCAACATCCTCAGTGTTATCGGAAAAGCGCCGCATCCCTGCCTATTGTATCTGAATCGAAACCACGGCGAAGAGATCGAGGTGGATCGGATCGATGTCGTTCCCGAACAGACCTGGGATCAGGGGCGAAAAGGGGTATATGGCGTAATGGAACACGCCATTCGCCTGTTCGGTCCGAGGTATGAAAAGGATCCCCGGGTACTGGCTGTCGGACCGGCTGCGCGGGATTCGGATTTCGGCGCCATTGCTTCGGCTCCGGTGAAGAAAGGCCGCTTGACCCATGTGGATACCTGGGCCGGCAGGGGCGGCTTCGGCAGTAAATTGTTCCAGGAGCACGGTGTTATCGGCGTCATATACGGCGGGACCCATGTGGAGGAGGATTTTCGAGACCGTTCCGTGGCAGACCAATGGTTCCAGGACAAGTTCAATCAGCGGATGGAGGCCAAGGACATGGAGGCCACCACCAAGTACCGATACGATCCGAAATTCAATACGGGCGGCACCTTCGGAGCCAATTATGCAACCATGGACGGCGATATCCTGGCCTTCAATTACCGCACCATTTACTGGACTCAGGAGGCGCGCAGGGATCTGCACCAACGTCTCATCCTGGATCATTACCTCAAACAGTTCAATGAGGAGACCATCCAAACCAAGCAGCAGCGCAATTGCGGTGAGCCGTGCGCGGCAGTATGCAAGAAAATGCACGGCCCTTATAAGAAAGACTACGAACCTTACCAGACCATGGGACCCTTGTGCGGGATCTTCGACCAGCGGGCTGCGGAACAACTCAACTCCCATGCCGACCAACTGGGCTTTGATGCCATCTCCGTGGGCGGGACCCTCGCCTGGCTCATGGACTGTCTGGACGAAGGTTTGATAACACTCCCGGAAATGGGGGTGGATCGATTGCCCAGGTGGGATATGACCCATTTTGATGTGGTGGGCGATTCCATGCACAACGCCGAACTCGGCATGGCGCTGCTGGACCAGATGACGCCACCGGGCGGGAAAATACCCTTACGGTTCGGGGTCAGGAAATTGGCCCGCCGTCTGGCCCGGGAAAAGGGCAAAGCGGTGCTGGACCGGTTTGTGTTCAATGCCTTTGCCCGCCAGGGCTGGATGGCGCCCAACCAGTACTGGACGCCCGGGGCCCTCGCCCCCATGGCCATCATGGGCAAGTATTATATGTACTACGGCCGGGATTTTCTGCCGCCTCGCGAGTTGGGAAGAGAAAATGCTCGGCGCATGCTGAAGGAGCTGATGCTGGATAACCTGGGGTTCTGCCGTTTCCATCGGGCTTGGGCCGAAACGCTGATCCCCGACATTGTGGAAAACCTGTTCGGCTGCAAGGATGCCTTTCTGCGGTGCGTGAGCCTGACCGCCAGCCGCATCACCAGCCGCAATGCATCGGTGTTCTGGGAGTCGGAGCGAAACATGGACATGGTGTTCACCTTCCTCAAAAACAAGAAAGAGGTCGATGGGGTCAACCACCCTGATCTGGACCGCTGGATTGGCTTTTTAACAAGGGATAAACACGCCGCCGCCTATGAGTTTTGGTACGAGATGCACAAAGGCATCCATGAGATGCTGCGGGAGTTTCCAGTGTGATGATAGCTTTTTCGCAAAACGCGGCTGTTTGATCCACGATAGAAAAGTACCTATGAAAGAAAATATTCTGAGCTATTTGGATGCGACACGAAAAATTTTTATTTGAAAACGGATTTCACCTGACCACGATATGGGCTTCCTCCCCCTCCTTGAACTGATCCTGGCAATCCGTGGAACCTCGAAGGATCTCCTGGACAGGATGGGGATGGAGGACCCGGAAGTTTCTTCCCTCAGGCCAAGCAAGATTTCATACGAATTATCATTGAGTGATGTGGGGCACGCGTGATAGGATATCGAAGAAAGGGAGAATCCATATCCTCTCCAACTCCCGGAAAAGGAGGAAAGAGATGAAGAGACAGGATGGCGGTTGGAGTCCTTATCTGGCGGGGGCGCTTAGCGGCGTGGTGGGGGTTTTTTCCGTGTGGTTCGCCGGACAATATTTCGGGGCGTCTACCTCTTTTGTTCGCACCGCGGGTTTAATCGAACAGCTTTTCGTTCCCGAGCGCACGGCACAGATGGACTACTTTATCAAGGTCGCTCCCAAGATCGACTGGCAATGGATGTTTGTCGCAGGCATTTTTTTGGGATCAATGATTGCCTCGGTTTCCTCCGGATCATTCAAGCTGCAGGCCGTGCCGGAAATGTGGGCTGAACGCTTTGGCGTCCGAAGCAATGCCAAACGCGCCATGGTTGCCTTTGCGGGAGGGGTCGTGGCCATGTTCGGTGCGCGAATGGCCGACGGGTGACCCAGCGGACACGGGTTGAGCGGTTCGCTCCAACTGGCTGTCAGTGGTTTCATCGCCCTGGTTTTTTTCTTTATCGGCGGAATCATCGTTGCCCGTCTGCTTTACGGAGGGGGTGAATGATGAAAATGCTCGCCTATGGACTGTTTACGGGCCTTTTATTTGGCTTTTTCATGCAAAAGGGGCGTGTCCTGCGCTACGACAAACAGCTCGGCGCCCTGCGGCTCAAGGACATGACCATTGTCAAATTCATGCTGTCCAGCGTGATCGCCGGCATGGTGGGTATCTATCTTCTGAATGATCTGGGAATGGTCAAGCTTTCCATCAAGGCCACCATCCTGGGTCCCGTTATTATCGGCGCCGTTGTTTTCGGCCTTGGCTGGGGTCTTTTGGGGTATTGCCCGGGCACATCCATGGGCGCCCTCGGCGAAGGTCGCTGGGACGCCCTGTGGGGCATTCTGGGCATGATCGTGGGGGCGGGCCTCTTTGCGGAAGCCTATCCGGTCCTTGAAAAAACCGTGTACACCTGGGGGAACCTGGGTCGCATCACCCTGCCTCAGGTCCTGGGGGTCAGCCACTGGGTCATCATTCCCCTCTTTATAGCCGGTGCTTTCCTGCTGTTTTGGTGGCTTGAGAAAAAGGGATTGTGAAGATCTTCCGGATTGGGAGAAGGCGGTTTTGGGGTGTTTTCGGTTTGACCATTTTTAGGAGCAACATGGGCGTTGCTAAGCAAGGACAAGTGATTTAATGGAACCGGATAAGAAATACATTACCCTCGACGTGAATCAGGCGTCTGTCAGGAGCAGGAGCCCGGAGATGTCCATCCTCTTCGAGGTGAACGACCTGCTATCCAAGCCCCTGGAATTGCGGCAGGTGCTGGAGCAGTCGCTGTCGAAGGTACTCGCCTTTTTTCAGATGGATTCGGGCCGCGTCTATCTGCTCGACGCGGATGGAACCCGTCTGGATCTGTTCGCTCGCCATGGCATAGACCCCACAGGTCTCGAAGCGGTGAGCATCCAAACGGGATTTTCCGGGAAAGCGGTCAGAACCAAATTGTTTATCGCCCAGCATGTATCTGAATTGGAGGACAGGAAGCGGGTCCGTCTTCTCAAGGAGAGGGGATTGGAAGTCGTCATGTGCGTTCCGCTCATAACCAGGAACCGGGTCCTGGGGGTCATGAATCTGTCCGCCAAAAAGGATATTGTGCTGGATCATGGAAAGATCGATCTTCTGACCACCATCGGCAACCAGATTGCTGTTGCCGTAGACAATGCGAGGCTCTACAGAGACCTGGAAGATAAGCTGGCGACCCTCGAAGAAAAGCAGAAGATGATCACCTTTTTTGCCTACTCCATCTCGCACGACCTCAAGAGTCCTGCTGTCAGTCTTTATGCCCTCACAAGCCGGCTGAAGGAAAAATACGGCTCAGACCTCGACGCCAAGGGAATGGAGCACTGCGATCTGATTTTGAGGACCGCCCGCCAGATGCTGGCCCTTGTGGAGATGATCAACGCCTACATGGCTGCCAAAGAGGCGCCCCTGTATCTGGAGGAGATCTCTGTTGGCGACGTGGTGAAATCGGTAGTGGCGGAGTTCTCCGAGCAAATCGGTGAGCGTCGGATACGGGTGGCGGGCGCAGAAGGACTGCCGTCGGTCGTTGCGGACAGGATGGGAATGACGCGCATCTTTCGCAATCTCCTGGACAATGCCCTCAAATACGGAGGAGACGGTCTATCCGAGCTGTGCATCGGATACCAAAGGCAAGAGGGCTTTCACGTGTTCTCCTTTGGGGAAGACGGCGCAGGCCTGCCCGATGAAGACACGGAAAGGCTTTTTGAACCTTTCGAGAGAAGAAAGAATTCAAAGGGAATAACCGGAACGGGCATGGGCCTGGCGATTGTCCAGGAGATGCTGAAGCGGCACGGGGGCCGGATCTGGGTGGACCCGCACACGCGAAAGGGCGTCAACTTCTATCTGTCCATTTCCACAGACCTGAAACCGGACCCGCCGGATGTGCCTGTTTCAGAAGACGCCTGAAATTACCTGCCCGTGTCCCGTCCTTGTACCACAGCGGTGTTTCTGGAAAATGACATTACAGCAAACAGAGGCTTTACCATGAAGGAAGATACACAACATGCGCCCAGGCACAGACTGTCCGATGAGAAATGGCATTCTCTTGAAACGGAGGCGGTTTACAAAGAGCTTCAGAGCGGGCCGGAAGGACTGGAATACGAGGAGGCAGCCGATCGGCTGCGGTTTTACGGACCGAATACCCTGCCCCTGAAAGAGCCCCCGGGAATCTGGACGATCCTGCTGCACCAGGTGCTCAACCCGTTGATTTTCATTCTTCTGGCCGCTGCCGTTGCATCCGTGGCCATCGGTGAGGTTACCGACGCCATATTCATCCTGGTGGTCATCGCCTTGAACAGCGGTTTAGGCGCCTACCAGGAGTATCAGGCCGAAAGGAGCGCGGCCAGCCTGCAGCGTCTGCTCAAATTCATGGCGAGGGTGCGGCGAAGCGGCAGGGAAAACGAGATCCCCTCGGAAGAGGTGGTTCCCGGCGACATCGTGCTGCTGGAGTCCGGAAATAAATCCCCGGCTGATCTGCGTCTTGTCCAGGCCTATGGTCTTGCAGCGGACGAGAGCTTTTTGACCGGCGAATCCATTGCGGCTGAAAAGCAAACCGGAAGCCTCCCCGAGGATACCGGCGTGAGCGATCGCAAGAACATGGTCTTTGCCGGATCGACCATCACCTCCGGTAGAGCTGTGGGGATCGTTGTCGGCACCGGACTGGAGACACAGGTGGGCATCATCGCCGAAACCGTCACCCAGTCGGAAAGCGGCAAACCCCCCCTGGTGTTGAGGATGGAAAGGTTCGTCAAGCATGTCAGCGTCCTGGTCCTGCTCATCAGTGCCGGTCTGGCGGTTCTCCTGCGGTTCCAGGGCTATGATGCCGCATCGATCTTCTTTTTTGTTGTCGCCCTTGCGGTTTCAGCCATCCCCGAGGGACTGCCGGTGGCCCTGACCGTGGCCCTTTCCATCGCCACCAAACGGATGTCGAGCCGCAACGTGATCGTGCGAAAACTCACCGCCGTGGAGAGCCTCGGAAGCTGTACCATGATTGCCAGCGACAAGACCGGCACCTTGACCGTCAACCAGCAAACCGCCCGCCGGATCGTCCTTGCGGACGGTAAGGCATTTGCCGTTTCAGGGGAGGGCTATAACGGCGAAGGAGAGGTTACGGCCGCTGAGGAAGCCCAGGCCCCCGGGAGCGCTCGGGATCGGCTGGAGAGGCTGGCTCGACTGGCGATCCTGGCCAACGAGGCCTCGCTGGTCAAAGAAGACGGAGGCTGGAAACACCACGGCGATGCCATGGACGTGGCCTTTCTGGCCATGGGGCACAAACTGGGGATGGATTCGGCCGAGGTGAAACAGGCAGTCAGGCTTACGGGTGAAATCCCTTATGAGTCGGAGCGGAAGTTCTCGGCGGCCTTCTATGAAAAGGAAGGCGCAGGGCAAGTGGCAGTCAAAGGGGCGGTGGAAACGATCCTGGATTTCTGCACGCTCATGGTTCAAGACGGCGATCCGACAGCGCTCGACCGGGAAGTCATCGAGCGAGAGGCCGAGGCGATGGCGGAAGAAGGGATGCGCGTGCTGGCGGTTGCCGGAGGGGAAGCCTCCGCAGCCGAGGAGGGTGATGCCGATACGGCCCTTTCCGGACTCGTTTTTCATGGTCTTGTGGGATTTATCGACCCGCTACGGCCCGAGGCGGCCGAGTCGGTGAGCAAATGCAAAGATGCGGGCATTCAGGTCATCATGATTACTGGTGACCATCCCAGAACGGCAGGGACCATTGCCAGGGAACTGGGCCTGTCCGACGCGGATGAGGCGCCGGTAACCGGCAGTCAGTTGACGGAAGTCGGCACCCCGGACAGCCCGGCATTTCAAAAGTTGGTCTCATCGACCCATGTGTTTGCCAGGGTTTCGCCCGCTCAAAAGCTTGAGATCGTGGATGTGTTGATTCGTCGCGGGGAGTTTGTGGCAGTGACCGGCGACGGGGTCAACGACGCCCCCGCACTGAGAAGGGCCAATATCGGCGTGGCCATGGGCTCGGGAACGGATGTGGCCAAAGAGGTAGGCTCGATGATCGTTACCGACGACAACTTCGCCTCCATTGTGGCCGGAGTTGAAGAGGGGCGGTTTGCCTACGACAATGTGCGCAAAGTGATTTATCTGCTCATCTCCACCGGTGCGGCCGAGGTGTTGATGTTTGTTGGGGCGATCCTGGCCGCCCTCCCCATTCCATTACTGGCTGTGCAACTGCTGTGGCTCAACCTGGTCACCAACGGGATCCAGGACGTGGCCCTCGCCTTTGAGGGAGGCGAGCCGGGCGCCATGAAGCGAAAGCCCCGGCGACCCGATGAGAGTATCTTCGATTCCCGGATGATCGGGCAGACCGTTGTTTCAGGCCTGACTATCGGAGCCATGGCCTTTGGATTTTGGTACTGGATGATAGATGCCCAAGGGATGGAGGAAGGCTCGGCCCGCAACATGGTTTTGCTTCTGATGGTCTTGTTGCAGAACGTGCACGTGTTCAACTGCCGCTCCGAAACGGAATCCGCCTTCCGGACGCCCCTGCGTCGGAATGTCATCCTCATCTTCGGAGTGGCGGCGGCCCAGGGCATCCATATCCTGAGCATGCATGTGCTCTTCATGCAGACCATCCTGGGTACTGAGCCGATCGTGTTTGCGCAGTGGTTCATGACCCTGTCGCTGGCGTTGATTGTCCTGGTGGTCGTGGAAGTGTTCAAATGGGTAATCAGGCATCGGAAGTTTGCGTCTTAGCCGAGATGTTTGAATTAGGAGGGTTTTTCCAATCATCCTGGAGGTGCTGGGCATGAAAGGGCATTCGAGAAGACTGCTTCTCCGCCCCTGTGTGCCTTGCTGCCTCCGGCGCTGCTGCAACCTTTTTCCCCGTTCTGACATGATGCGAGGAGGAGAACGGGGGAACTTCCGCCGGAAAGGCCAGACACGGGACCCGTCTTCGAGGCCGCCTGCGAACTATCCAGCATAAAAATGGATTGACCTCGCCTTGTTCTGGGGGCTAATATGAATGCGGGATCGACTCCCATATAAAAAAGGTCTTGTTTACATGGTTTTGTGATTTTAGTGGTCATTTAGAGATGCAGTCCATTTTCAAAATTCAGTCGTTTCCGGCTTTTTACGAGACCATCAGAACTGAAATTCCAATGTAAATCAGGTGTTGCAGGAAACCGGCGTGTCCACCCGAAGCTGGGCCGTCAGGCCCGGTATTGCTCAACACGATCATGAACCCCAAGCATGGAGGAAAGAAGATGACATCGTTGCCGTACAATATACGTCCCAACCTTGCAGGCGATTATCCCAAAATCGACGCGACCGCACTGATTGATCCTTCGGCCCAGATCATCGGCAATGTTGAAATCGCCGAAGACGTGTTTGTGGGGCCATTGACCGTTATCCGGGCCGATCAGCGCGGAGCGGACGGGAAAGTCGCCCCCATTGTCATCGACGCGGAGGTCAATATCCAGGACGGCGTCATTATCCACACCGATGCGGGGGCCTCAGTGATCATCGGGCCTAAGACCTCTGTAGCCCACGGCGTGATCATCCATGGCCCGTGCATCATCGGACGAGAGTGTTTTCTGGCCCTCCGCTCCTCGCTATACAAGACAACCCTCGAGGATCACGTCTGGCTGGGGATGGGCGCCATTGCCAAGATGGTAACGCTTCCCTCCTTCACGCGGGTGCCTGCGGGGAGTGTTATCCGGGAAAGGCCCGAGGTGCTGGGGCTTCGGCTCATTACGGAAACGGAGCGGGACTATATGGAAATGGTCTGGGCCGCCAATTCCCGTTTGCGAATGGATTATCTCGAACTGAGAAAGAAGGCGGAGGCGATCCGATCATCGGCCGAGGAAAAAGGGGGCCGAAAGAATCCATAGCAAACACTATGTCACATGACATGTTCAAGAATCTGAAAGGGGATATCTCCGGGGGCATTTCCGCAGCGGTGATTGCCCTTCCCCTGGCCATTGCCTTCGGAGTGTCGGCCTTTGCGTCCATCGGAACACCGGAAGCCATGGCCAGGGGGGCGGCGGCCGGGCTGTACGGGGCCATCTTTACAGGAATGTTTGCGGCGCTGTTCGGCGGCACCGCGTCCCAGATTACCGGTCCCACCGGCCCCATGACGGTGGTAATTACCGAATTCATTGTGAGGCTCATGAAACATCCCGCAATACTTGAGCATGCCGATCCCCTTTCCGCCATCCTGACCCTGACAGCCGTGGTCGTTTGCATGGGGGGCCTGGTTCAGGTGTTAATGGGCCTGTCGCGCTGCGGTACGCTCATCAAGTTCATTCCCTACCCCGTGATTGCGGGATTCATGAACGGAATCGCTGTGATTATTTTTATCGGGCAGATCGCCCCGATGCTGGGCATAAAATCCTTCTTTGGTTCCGGAGGCGCGTTTTCCCCTACACTTCTGGACGCACACATCGGCGTGCTTCCCATCCTGGGGATCGGCCTGGCAACCCTTGCCGCGATTCTTATTGTTCCAAAAATAACTGGGAAAATCCCGGCATCCCTCGCAGGTCTGATTCTGGGAACCGGAATCTTTCTTATGGTTGGGAAGACCCTTGTGCCGTCCCTGGCCCAATTCGATGGTAATCCCTTCATCGTGGGCGCCATCCCCTCGGGCTTTCCCATCCCTTTTGGTTTCATGGCCATCTCGTTTGCCGACATTGCACGTATCATACTTCAACAGCCGGCCATGTTCATCGGCCCAGCCATTACCCTGGGCATATTAGGCGCCATCGATTCGCTCCTCACCTCCCTGGTGGCGGATGTCAGCACGAAAACCAAGCATCAATCCAATCGCGAGCTGTTTGGTCAGGGTGTCGGAAATATGGCCAGTGCCGTTTTCGGGGGTATCCCCGGCGCCGGGGCCACGGTGAGAACGGTCGTGAATATTCAAAACGGCGGCCGCACACGCCTCTCGGGGGTTCTTCACGGGGGCATTCTACTGTTTATCCTGGTGGCCCTGGGGTCTGCCGCAGGCTGGATTCCCATGTGTGTCCTGGCCGCCATCCTGATGGTGACCGCCGTATCCATGCTGGACACCTACAGCCTCAGCCTGATTCGAAAAAAGACGGCTTTCAAGGACCTTTTCGTGGTGGGGGTCGTGACCGTCATCACCGTGGCACTGGACCTCATGATTGCCGTGGGCATCGGTTTCGTGATTGCCGCGATCCTTTTTATTCGGGAACTGATCAGCGCGAAAGTCTACCGAAAAAAGTTTCGGTGCGATCTCATCCATTCCAAGAGAATCCGAACCGAAGCGGAATCCCTTGTTTTGAAAGAACACGGAAATGAAATCCTGGTGTATGAATTGTCCGGGCATCTGTTCTTTGGAACGGCAGACAAGCTCTCCAACGATGTGGATGGGGAATTGAAAGGAACCGGGACGGTCATTTTAGACCTCAAATGGGTGGACACCATCGATATCACGGGCGCCGAATTGATCAAGCGTATCTGCGATGACATCAAGAGGAATGGCGGTACCTTTATGCTTTCAAGCCTGATTCGGGGAAGCCGCAGGCGGGAGAAGATGATCCTGTACCTCAGAGACCTGGAGCTTATGGAAAGTGTGGGGGATCATAATATATTTCCAGACCTGGATCGGGCCATGGAAGCGGCTGAAAGCCGGTTGATCCGGAAATTCATTCCTGAAGCGACCCGAGATCTGGGGCCGTTAAATTTCTCACGTTTTGCGCTGCTTAAAGACATGACGCCCGAGGACCTGGCCAAGGTCAAGGCAATCATGCAAAAAAGGCATTATGATGCGGGGGAAACGATTTTTGAGGCAGGAGAACCGGGAGATACGGTGTACATGATCGGCTCGGGATGCGTCAGCATCCTGGGATCTTCCGGAACGGACAAGGAGACCCGGTTTACGAGCCTGGGACCGGGACTCTATTTCGGTGAAATGGCGCTGCTGGAACGTTCCGACCGGTCGGCCCGTGCAGTGGCGGATGAGGACTGCGAGCTGTATGCGATTGAAATGGACGATATCGAGGAGCTGATACGGAAAGACGTTCAAGTGGGGATCCGACTGGTTCATGCCATGGCCAGAGGGTTGAGCCAACGGCTCCGACTTGTTTCCGCCGAACTGTCGGCCATTGAATCCATGTAAGCACCCCGAAAGAGATCTCCTGTAAGCGTTCACAGGTTCCGGGTTTCCCTCTGTAGCGGGATTCCAGGTTGAGGGCAAAAGAAACAACAGCAACCCGATTCGAACCCGGCACAAGACCTTTTTGGCAATATGCGTCCGTTCGATGGCCTGTTCCGTTGTTTGTAGCGACGAATGCGGGCCCGTTGATGGCTCATAGGTCTCCAAACAGGGATGGAAGGAAGCGAGAAACAACCCTGAATCCCGCTTCAGCGGGAAACCTTTGAACCCGTGAACGGTTACTTCCCGGGTGCGCCGTGAAATCATATCATGGATGGGATACCACTTTTTGGGTTTGATCTTGGGACAGGTCCGCTAAAAGGCCCAATCAAGCCCGAGGAAAAGGCCGTTGTGCTTCTGCCGGTCGTTTGAGGGGCTCTCCTTGACGCTGAAAAGACTGCCCACGCCATGCTGTCCCACTATGCTGATCCTCAGATCATTAGAAAGGTCGTAACCGAAAATGAGGGAGAGGTTACTGCTTTTCCAACTGTCAACCTCGTTGAACCCGCCGCCGAGACGGTCGCTTTCATCCCAGTATTGAAGATCTGCAGAAAATGACCATCTCGCGGGCAGCGGCCTGATTCGGACTGCAAGGCCTATCCCTGGCCCCCACGAGGGGGAGCCTTCCAGGCCGTTTTCATATCCCACATAGGAAAAGGAAGGCGTAACCTGCAACCAGTCGACCGGATGGATATCGCTCGCCATCTTCACCCCGTGAAGATGCCTGTCCAGGGTATACTGACGCTCTGACAGAGAATATGTGGGCCGGGGTATGAATAGATTATCAATTCCCTCTGAGGAATGGCGGAAGTGGCTTTCCTGGAGCAGGCTCATGCTCCAGGATGCGCTGCCGAATGAGCGGCTCACCTGGAGGCCGAACGTGTGGGTCAGGCCTTGGGTCAGACCGCCGACAGAGGCGTTTTCCCACCAGAAAGACGGTCTCAACCCCTCACTCAGGGATACGCCGCCCCTGTTATTTTCGGTGTATCCATTCGGCATCCCTCCCGAGTCATTCAGGGCGATTTCCACTGCGCTTAACGATTGTGCAGGGTCGGCGCCTTCGTTTCTCCACAATCCGGCAGGTCTTTTGGCGGATACCATCCTCATCTTCCAGTACTGGTTGTCAAGGCTGGATATGGTCACCCCGCTTTGCCTGCCCGCATGGATGAAGTCGCCGTCGTCAAGGTAGATGCCGACGTGATTAACTCGTTTGCCTTTCAGAGAAAAAAAGATCAGGTCGCCCGTTCTAAGGTCTTCCTTGGGGACCTTTTCCATTATGGGGAGGGAATATTGCTGATAACTGGAATGAGGGAGATCCAGATTTGAGGTCTTGGAGTAGATGTGCCTGACAAATCCAGAACAATCCATTCCTTTCTCGCTGGATCCGCCCCAGCGGTAGGGTGTGCCGATGTATTCCTTCACCGTCTCCAGAAAGGATTCTTCCACGACAGCGGGGGGCGGCAAGGTCACTTTCTTGCCAGAAGAGCGCTTAGCTTTGGTCTTGAGAGGCTTCCTTTCTGCGGCAAGACCGGTATGCGGCAGAAAACCGGGAATAAGATTGAGAAAGAAACAGAGGACGATGATAAGAGCACCCAATCTCACACTCGTTTTCCTCTTCATGCCTTCAGAACGTCGCGCCATTCCTTACCCGTGTCAGACTCTGATTTGATCTTTTCATTTTCGCACACATCCTTCCGCAAGGCCTCTCCTCCTGGCTCCGCAGGAACCCGGAGGGGGAAGGGAACAAAAAATAAGGCACTCCTACCACATCCCGAGGGGGCTTTGCAACAACAAATTGAGGGGTCGATGCCGGTCAGAGGGATGTTAATGCCTTGGAGCATGGGGACCTTTGATTGGTTTTTAAGTCATTCTCAATGTTCATAACGGGGGATCAGTGGATAGGATCGAATCTGCGGTGTTATCCTTTATATTTTTTGACAAAAATAGCCCAACATAGTCTTAAAGATAGCTAATTTATCGAAGTGATTGGCCAGTGGTTTCCGGAATGCAGAGGGTCATAAAGAGATATGGTTATGGCAATGCATCGCATTTACTCGTCAACGCATCTGAAAGGCTGCATTATCCATATCAAGTGACGGCCCGCACGTTCGCTCCGATTTTGTATATGCCCAAAATTGGGCAAATCTGTCAGTTATTGGGTTTATGTTTTGATCGGTGGAGATCATTCGCGCGGTTTGAAACAAAATAAGATGAGTTTCCAATAGGTTACGCTGCGGCATGCCATTGGTACAGAGTTTGCTTAAAAGTTTAGAACATTCAAATTTTCGTTCATCATACACTGGGCAATGATAACGACCCATAAAGAGCATAAATGGGCTGAAAATGGACTGTTGGCCAGTTCCATTTATGTCAACCAGACAATGACGGACATCACCACTAAGATCTTCTAAGGAGTCATCATGATGATAAAAGAAAATATTATTTTGGAGGCGGCGCGGGAACTGAATGTCAGTGCGGCCATTGATATCTCAAAGGACACTTACCAAAAAGTCGAGCAACTTTCAAAAAATGAGACAAATCGGCTTTCAAGCTATGTGTTGGGAAAGATTTTGGAAAATTACGATGCCGCCACCAAAGATCGGGTTGCCATGTGTGCGGACACGGGTCTACCGCGCTATTACGTAAAGATCGGTAATCATGCAGTGATAGAGGGTGGGATGGTTGCGCTCGAGAAAGCGCTTCGACAGGCTACTGCGGATACAACCGTCAGCATCCCATTACGCCCCAACCGGGTTCATCCATTCACAAGAAAGGATAATAATAATAACGTGGGCATTCACGCTCCCACGGTGGATTACAGTTTTGAACCTAATGAAGATTGGATCGATATCACGGTAACTCATAAAGGGGGGCTGTTCGGTGGCGATTATCGGATGCTTTTCCCTGCAGACGGCATTCCCGGTCTTAAGCGCTTTTTCCTCGATTCATTAGCTGAGTTCCTCCGCCGGGGCATGGCATGCCAGCCGGCAACCATAGGGGTCGGTGTGGGCGGCACAAAAGATATATGTGTCCGATTGGCAAAAGAAGCGGCCTGCTTGCGCATTGTGGGAGATCGAAACCCGGATCCCGAAATTGCAAGACTGGAAGAGGAATTGGCAGAAATTGGGACCAAAGCAGGTTTCGGGCCAATGGGGTTTCAAGGGAACTCAGCGGTACTGGATGTTCATATTGAAGTCGCCTATGCGCATACAGGCGGAATGCCGGTCGGTATTCAGCAGTTCTGTTATGCCCAGAGAAGAAAAACGGTACGCATTTTTGCCGATAATAAAACGGAGTTTAGAGAAGATCCCCGTTGGTTTACACCGTACTACCGGAGAGAAACCATTGAATAATACCAGAATCAATTATTGAGTTTTAATCGCAATCTCAGTTTGATGACCGGAGGTCTGATTACATGGAAGGTAAAAATCAAAAAGTGCTGCGTGAGTTCAATTTAACGCTTCCTGTGAGCGAGAGTGACATTGCACCCCTCAAGGTTGGGGATGCCGTATTTTTGAATGGACTTGTGTTTACCGGACGCGAAGGTCTCTATGATATGATTTTCGAGAAGAAGAAAGAGCCGCCTATCGATATAGGCGCCCTTGGAGGAGCAACAATCAACGCCTCGCCCACGGTAAAAGAGATCGAGCCCGGGGTTTACCATGTGCCATCTATTACCGGAACCGCGAGCTTTCGGTTTGCCAAGTATATGTCAGAGTTCCTAAAGAGGTACAAAATTCGCATACTCATCGGAAAAGGCGGGATGTCCTCAGAAGTATACAAGAAATGCTTCCAGCCAAATGGTGCCATCTATCTGACGACTATCGGTTACGGAATGGGGGCCATTTATGGCAGGGGAATCTTAAGCGTAAAAGACGTTGCCTGGAAAAAGGAGCTGGGACTCGCTCAGGCGATATGGGTTCTGGAAGTGGAAAAATTCGGCCCCTTTATCGTTGAGTGCGATGCCCAGGGGGATGGTCTGTTTGAACGGGTGAATAGCGAGATCAATGACAACTTCTTAAAACTCTACGAAGGACTTCCGAAGTTTGCGATGAAACGAATGGGAGAGATCGCTTCAGCGGAGGAGGAGATTATGTAAGTGTGGAGGCATCGCACGTAGGAAATCTTGTCTGGAGGGCCATACTATTAGGGCCGTTTCATGCTATCGAAGTCACCGTTCATGATGCAAAGCTGGATCCGAGGAAACCATTGACGCACCTAAATATTAAGCCTGCCAAACAAACCTGCAATCCGGGGTACGGAGCCTCTGATTATAACCTGTTCGCAAAGCAGCGAGCTTTAGTCCCATTTGCCAGTCCAGTTAATGCCTATAGTCGGGGTGAAATAACAATTTTAAAGTGTCCCTTTTAAAATAGTCGTATGGATTGATGGAAAGGCGATTGCTGCTAAATTTTTACTAACCTTTAACTCTAAGGAGGTGCGATGATGGATTGGCGAAAAATGAGGGACAGGGTTATTGTTTTGCTTTTGGTGATACCCGCGGTATGCTTTCTTCTTGGCGCTTGGTCCACGCCGTCGGCGATGGCCGCCGCCATCAAGATGCGGGTACAAACGGCTGCCCCGAATGTGAGTCTATCGTACAAGTCGGTGGTCATGCTCGCCGATGCGGTTCGGGTCATGTCGGACGGACGACTTGACATCGAGGCCCTCCCGGCTGGCGCCATCGTCCCGGCAGCCCAGATACCGGACGCGGTTGACAAGGGCTTGGTTGAAGCGGGGGCCACCTACGCCCAGTATTTCGCAGGAAAGCACATGGCCGGGGCCCTTTTTGGCGCGCCGCCGGCGGGTGGCGGAAGCGATGTCGGCATAGATCAGTTTGGCCATATGACCTGGTTGATATTTGGCCCTGGACGTGAGCTTCATGAAGAGTATTTTCGTGACATTGTCAAAATGAACCTGGTGGCATTTCCGATAGGGTTCCATGGCCCGCTCAGCGTCGGCTGGTTTGCCAAGCCAATCAACAACCTCAAGGATCTTCAGGGCCGCCGCTATCGATCGGGGCCGGGTCTCGTGGCCGAGACCTGGAAGAAAATCGGAGTTCCGGCAACATTTTTGCCTGGCGGTGAAATCCTTCCCGCTGGCCAGCGGGGCGTGATCGACGGCGCGCAGTGGGGCAGTCCTTACGACGATATGCCGCTGGGTTTCCATCAGATATGGAAACATTACTATCTCCAGGGCGCGCATTTCCCGATCTCGACGTGGGAGTTGATCATCAACAAGGATTTCTGGAATAAACTGACACCGGATCTGCAGGAGATGATGAAAATCGCTGCTCGTGCGACTGTTTTGGAAACCTTCTATCGATTGCTCGAAGATAACGGCAAACTATTGAAGGAGGCTACGGAGAAGTATGGAGTCATCGTTCACGATGTGCCTCCGGACATCTTCGAAGCATACATGAAGGCCACGAATGAAGTGCTTGAACAATATACCAAAGATCCCTTCTTCAAGAAGGTGCTGGATTCACAGCGAGCATACGCTGACCTGATCCGACCTTACTGGAAGGCATCGCTCAACAGTTCCGTTTTTCTGGTGGAGGGCAAAAAGTAGTAAGTCCAACGCCGTAAGGATCAGGGGCACCGCGAACTACCTTTGCGGCACCCGGCGCAGCCTTGTATGCAATTTTAAAGCTGAAACTGAGTGGGGAGTCTGCTGTGCCGGTGCCGCAGGCTTCGGCTATCGAGAGGTGGGTGAAAACGAAGTGTAGATAGCGTGAAGCAGCCAATGACGGCGTCACAAGTGGAGGTCGAACCCCCGGTGAGTAGGTCTGGGATGGGCATGGACTGAGGTTTTTAGGATGCACGCACTGAAGAGAATTGTACGGGGTCTGGATAATATTGCGCTATGGCTGGGACGGCTCACCTGGTGGCTGGTAATTCCTCTCATGGCAGTTCTCGCCTATGAGGTGATCGCCAGAAAGCTATTCGTCAGTCCAACGATTTGGGCAATGGATATCAGTTATATGCTCAACGGCATCTTGGGGATGGCAGGTGCAGTCTACGCGCTCTACCGAGGTGGGCATATCGCCATCGACTTTATTTCTGATAAATGGTCGCTCCGGACCCAGGCGGCATTGAACGCCGTATTCTATGTCACCTGTTTCTTCCCTGGGATCTCCATCTTTCTGTGGTTCGCCTCTCGATTCGCTTACGACTCCTGGCTTATCAGGGAGCGGGCCATCACGAGCGCGTGGATGGCTCCTATCTATCCCCTAAAAATGTTGATGGCCTTGGCAATCGGTTTCTTACTCCTTCAGGGGATAAGCGAATTTCTTAAGAACGTGTATGTGCTGCTCCGGGGGCACAAATTATGAGCCCGGAGACTCTCGGCCTCGTTTACATATGCGTCCTCTCAGTGGCGCTGTTCATCGGCTTCCCTGTTGCATTCACTCTCATCATCCTGTCAATCGTGTTTGGATACATCGGTTTTGGTTGGGTCGTTTTCGATCTGATGGTGTATCAATATTTCTCGCTAATGGAGGACCCCATCTGGGCTGCGGTGCCGCTCTTCCTTTTCATGGGGCTCATTTTGGAGGAGTCCGGGATGATGGCGCGTCTGTTCAAGGCATTTCAGCTTCTTCTGGCACCGGTACGTGGATCCCTCTACCTGGCAGTAGCCATCAGCGCCGCGATTTTTGCCGTCGCCACCGGAATCGTTGGCGCCTCGGTCGTGCTCCTCGGCGTCATGGCCGCGCCCACCATGAATAAATGCGGGTATGACGTACGCATGTCGTCCGGAATTATCACTGCAGGTGGAACGCTCGGCATCCTTATTCCGCCAAGTGTTATGCTGGTGGTCATGGGCCCCATCGTCGGCGTTTCAGTGGTGGATCTGTTCGCTGCGGCCATAGTACCCGGGCTCCTGCTTGCCGCGCTTTTCGGTGGGTATGCTCTGATACGCAGCTTTATCCAACCTCATATGGGTCCGCCTCTTCCTAAGGATGAGCGGGCCACGTCTTTTATACAGATACTGCGAGAACTCGGAGTGGGGCTCGTACCTCCGGCAGGACTGGTCACGGCGTGTCTGGGGAGCATTCTTTTCGGATGGGCCACGACAACAGAAGGCGCTGCGATGGGTGCATTCGGGGCGGTAATTCTCATCCTGGCATACCGGCGATTCACATGGGCCAGAATTTACAAGGCAGGGATGCAGACCCTGGAGGTGACCGGGATGGTTGTCTTCCTTGTCGGCGCTTCCAATTTCTTCGGGGCCGTGTTCTCGCGCCTTGGGACGCCAAGCATGATTACAGAGGCCCTTATGGGACTGGGTCTGGGACCATTTGGGACCATTTTGATCATCCTTCTAATCGTCTTCATTCTCGGGTGGCCCCTCGAATGGATCCCGATCGTCCTCATCGTGGTTCCGATCGTTCTCCCCGTGATTAAGGCATTTGAAATCAACCTCGTCTGGTTCAGCATTCTCGTGGCAGTATGCCTCCAGACGGCGTGGCTGTCCCCGCCTGTTGCCTTGGCCTCCTACTGGCTGAAGGGCGTCGTTCCCGAATGGGAGCTTAAAGACATTTATATCGGCATGTTACAGTTTATGGGGCTTCAAGCGATGGGGACGCTGCTCCTGCTTTTCTTTCCACAAATCGTCCTCTGGCTTCCTTCCGTGCTGGCACGATAAGGCCTTGGCATTCGGTTAACATGGCAGACTCTCCGAAGAATCTATATAATTGCGTAGTTGTTTGCATCAGTGTCAGAATGGAGGTGAAAAATGAGAAAACATCTGGAAGGGATTAGAGTCATCGATTTGACTGCTTATCTGTCGGGGCCTTATGCGACACTCAACCTTGCCGCATTGGGTGCCGACGTTATCAAAGTTGAGAGGCCCAAAATCGGGGATCCATGCCGATGGAATCCGCCTTTTGCCGGTCACAGTGGCGTCAGCTTTGAAATGAAAAATGATACGGATATGTCCATCCTCTATCTTAAGAGAAACCGGGGAAAAAGGAGTATCTTTTTGAACTTGAAGGAGGATAAGGGAAAAGAGCTATTCAAGCGATTGGTCAACATGAGCGATATCGTTATAGAAAACTTCAGCCCGGGTGTTATGGAACGGATGGGCCTTGATTATCCGGATCTAAAGAAAATGAATCCTGGGATTATCTATTGTTGTATCTCAGGTTATGGTCAGGACGGCCCTTTCAGGGATCGAACCGCATTTGATCTTACCATTCAGGCAACAAGCGGCATTATGGCAATTACGGGATATCCGGAGGGACCCCCTACAAGGTGTGGGGCATGGATCGGGGATATGATCCCTTCTCTATATGGTGTCGTGGGTATCCTGGCGGCTCTCTATTCAAGAGAGAAAACCGGTAAGGGAGACAAAATAGATATAGCGATGCAGGCCTCTTGTTTCTCAGTGGTTACCGATGAAGCCTTGGACTATAATATGTCTTTGGGAATGCCGGTCAGGACCGGGAATCGAAACCCCAGATTGGCGCCGTGGAATTCATACAAAGCAAAAGACGGACACCTCATCATATGTGTTGCCAATAATACGCAGTGGAACGCATTTTTGAAGGCCATCGGACGGGAGGACCTTGAGGGTGATGATCGATTCAAAAATCAAGAAGGACGATTTAAATACTCAGATGATGTGGAACATATCGTGAACCAGTGGCTGGAGAATCTCACCCGGCAGGAAGCACTGAAGCGTTTGAGAGAGTACAAAGTTCCATGTGATGCCGTATTGGAATATGAGGAAATCCTGGAATGCCCTCAACTCAATCACAGAAAGATGATTCAAGAGGTCATCCATCCGGTCAGCGGAAATACAGGCCTGAAGGTCGCGGGTTTTCCCATTCAATTCAGTGATTCAGAAGCCGGGTTTGAACGGCCTGCACCTTACTGTGGTGAGCATAATGAGGAAGTATACAAGGGGTTGTTAGGACTTTCCGATGAGGAACTGGAAGAGTTGAAGGAAGAGAATATTATTTAAAAAGTGGACTGGATCAATAAAAAATCATGCTGATCACCAGGCACCTGTGCGACCGATGTGCGCTTTCAGCCTGAGCAGTCAAATAACCGTGATGAGTTCCCTCTCTTCAAAGTTCATGGAGGTTGTTAATGGATACAATCAGTCAAGATGAGGTGATTCAGATTCTGAGAATTGTAGAGGAATCGACTTTTGATGAACTGTGCCTGGAGACGGGAGACTTCAAGCTGATAGTGAAGAAGCATGGGGGCAGCGAACTTAACCAAAGATCTTCTCGAGCTGGAGAAATATTGGGTCATCCTGAGGCCGTCCAAGAGCGGCAATCTGTAGCCATGGGTGAAAACCAGGCGGAACCTGGGAAGGCGGCCTCTGTCCCGGAAAAAGATCGGCGCGAAATCGAGGCGATGGGGGGGAACCCAGAGGAAGGCTGCATCCCGATCCGATCCCCCATGCTTGGGACTTTTTATCGAGCGCCCAAACCTGGTGCTCCGCCATTTGTGGAAGTGGGTCGATGGATATCCGCGGATGATTCGGTGTGCATTATTGAGGTCATGAAACTCTTTAATACGGTCAAGGCGAACATTCGGGGACGTATTGCCAAGGTCTGCGCAGAAAACGGACAAATGGTAGAATACCAGCAGACGCTTTTTCTGGTGGAGGAGGTGGATGGCGCCGGAGAAACAGATAAGGAGGAAATCGCCTCATGAAGGGTATCTCCCGTGTTCTGGTGGCCAACCGGGGGGAAATCGCTGTTCGTATCCTTCGAGCATGCCGGGAACTGGGGCTGGAGTCGGTCCTCACCGTTTCTGAGACGGACAAAAACAGTCTACCGGCAAGACTGGCCGACAGGGCGGTATGCATCGGCCCTCCATCCCCCATGGAAAGCTATCTGAAGGTGGATACCATTATCGCCGCTGCCCTGGGCACGGGTTCGGATGCCATCCATCCCGGATACGGTTTTCTTGCAGAACAGCCTCAACTCGCCGAGGCCTGCGCCACCCATGGTCTGATCTTTGTGGGGCCGAAGGCGGATGATCTCAGGAAAATGGGAGATAAACTCTACGCACGAAAGCTGGCAGGTGGAGCGGGGGTTTCAATTATTCCAGGATCGGAGCTTGTAGGCCATCCGGGAGAAGCGGCAGAGGCAGCAAGACGGGTTGGATTTCCTGTTTTATTAAAGGCTGCCGCGGGCGGCGGTGGAAAGGGGATGAAGATCGTTGCACGCGCCGAGGATCTGAGGACCGTCTTTGACGAGGCTTCTGGCGAGGCCCTGAGCGCCTTTGGGGACGATAGGATATATGTGGAGCACTATATCGAAAACGCGCGGCATATAGAGGTTCAGATTATCGGGGATCGTTTCGGCAATATCATTCATTTGTTTGAAAGGGATTGCTCGCTTCAACGCCGGTATCAGAAGATGGTCGAGGAGGCGCCGTCCCCTGCGGTGTCTCCTGAACTCAGAAGAGAAATCTGTGAAGCAGCCGTTAGGATCGGCAAACAGATCGGATACGAAAACGCCGGAACCGTCGAATTCATGTTGGATCAGGATCACGGTCGGTTCTATTTTCTTGAGATGAATACCCGCATTCAGGTGGAACACCCGGTGACCGAGATGATCAGCGGCATAGACCTGGTCAAGGAGCAATTCAGGGTGGCTGCCGGGGATTCCTTCAGCGTCTCACAAGAAGAGGTCCGATTGACCGGGCACGCCATTGAGTGCCGCATCAATGCGGAGTCGCCGGGCGCGGGGTTTTCACCCTGCCCCGGTTACATCACGGAATGGAAGTCTCCGACAGGAGAAGGCGTACGGGTTGATTCCCACTGCTATTCAGGTTATTTTGTTTCACCATATTATGATTCGCTTCTTGCGAAGCTCATCACGCGAGGAACCGACCGTCGCGAGGCCATTGATTTAATGCAATACGCCCTTGCCAAATTTGTTGTTTCGGGCATTGATACGACCATCCCTTTCCACCAGTTTATCATGAAGCACACAGACTATCTGAACGGGAACGTCAGCACCAATTGGATCGAAAACCGTTTGGTTAAGGAGTATGAAAAAAATGGAGGAAATCCGTTTCGTTGATACCACATTGAGAGATGGTCACCAAAGTCTATGGGCAACACGGATGAAAACCGCCCACATGCTGCCCATTGCACCTCTATTGGACGAAGCCGGATTCATGGCTGCGGAGCTGATGGGAACCGTCCATTTCGACGCCTGTCTTCGTTATCTACGTGAAGACCCGTGGGAGCGGGTCCGACTGGTTTCGGAGGCATTGCCCAATACCCCCTTACGCGCCTTGATTCGAAGCAGGTCTCTCACCAGTTTCAATATTGTACCCGATTCCGTGATTAAGCTCTGGATAGAGCGGTGTGGCGCCAACGGGATCAGGCACCTGATGATATTCGATGCCTTGCACGACTGGAACAATCTCTCAAAATCGGTGCCCGTAGCAAAGGCGGTGGGGATCCAAGTGGTGGTCCCGTTGGTCTACTCCCTCAGTCCTGTCCACACAGACGAATTCTACGCCAAAAAAACGGCTGAAATGATGAGGACATTGAATCCGGATTATGTAATGATCAAGGATTCGATCGGTCTTCTGACCCCGGAACGTGTCAAGACACTGGTGCCGACGATCAAGGGAGAGATTGGAGATCTGCCGCTTGAAATGCATTCCCACTGCACCACCGGACTTGCTCCCCTATGCTGTCTTGATTCTGTAAAGCTGGGTGTTGGAATCATTGACACGTGTGTCTCGCCTCTGGCGAACGGCCCATCCCACCCATCCATAGAAAACATGGCCATGAATCTTGGCAGGCTGGGCTTTTCACCCAAGGTTGACATGGACCGGGTCAGGAAGATATCCGAGCATTTCAGATATGTGGCCAGAAGGGAAGGAAAGCCCATGGGGGCCCCTGTCGAGTACGATGCCTTCCAGTACATCCATCAGGTGCCCGGCGGCATGATTTCCAATCTTGAATTCATGCTTTCCGAGAGAGGCATGGCCCACCGATTGGAAGAGGTCCTGGAAGAGGTCAGCGTGATACGGGAGGAGTGGGGCTATCCGGTCATGATCACGCCATTTTCGCAGCTGGTAGGCACACAGGCCGTATTGAATGTCCTCCTGGGGGAACGTTACAAGGTGGCGACAGAGGAAGGCATCCGGTATGTGTTGGGACATTACGGCAAGACGCCTGCGCCAGTTGATCCGAATGTCCTGGATAAGATGTCAGGACTTCCCGAGGCGAAGGGACTTCTGAACTGGGAACAGCCCCAGCCGTCAATCGAGGAGCTGAGAAAAGAGATCGGGCGACCGGGGATATCCGATGATGAACTCCTGCTCCGGGTTCTGTTTCCGGAAGAGCACGTGGAGGCGACCATCTCCGCCGGCCCTATAAAAAAGGATTATCCACGAGGAGATAAGCCGGTCATGGCCCTCCTCCACGAGTTGACGAAGCAGCAGGATATTTCCCATGTCCGCGTCCAAAAAGAGGGGTTTTCGCTGAGCCTGAAAAGGGGATCTGCCTGAACGGAGATTCCATTAGGAGGAGCCGATTTTGAAACAGCGGCCCATATCTGCCTAAGGGGGGATGGCCCATGACCGACACCGGATCCGATGACGGGTATCTGATTTCAAAGGGGTACTCCCATTATATCTTTGTCCTCCTCTTCCTGCTCTACATGTTTGACTGGCTTGACAGGATGGTGGTGGTCTCTCTCTTCCCTTTCATTAAGGCCGACTGGGGATTGACCGATACCGAGTGCGGCATGCTGATCTCCGGTGTGTCGTGGTCGATTGTGGTCCTGACATTTCCTGTTTCCATATTCATCGACAGATGGAGCCGAAAAAAGAGTATCGGACTGATGGCTTTGCTCTGGAGCCTTGCCACAGCCGCCTGCGCCTTTACCCGCAATTATGTTCAGCTCTTTGTGGCGAGGACCGTTATCGGGGTCGGCGAGGCAGGCTATGCCCCCGGAGGGACGGCCATGATCTCCGCCCTCTTCCCCGGGGAAAAGCGCGCCAGGATCATGGGGATATGGAACGCCTCAATCCCCTTGGGGAGTGCCATCGGTATTGCAGCCGGCGGCTTCATCGCCGAGCAGCTGGGGTGGCGCCATGCCTTTGGGCTGGTTGCGCTCCCTGGAATGGTAGTGGCCATGCTCATGTTCAGGGTCAGGGACTACAAGAGCGTAGAGCTGGTCAAAACCGCCAGAGACAACGCCGGGGTTGGCGAAAAACGGCCCATGAAGGGCGGAGATATGGTGAGGGAATTCACCCACACCCCGTCTCTCATCTTCACCTATTTGGGGTTTGCGGGCAGCATGTTTGCGAACACCGCCTTGCTTACCTGGCTTCCCACCTATTTTCACAGAATGGATGGGATTTCCATGAGCCGGGCAGGCGTAAAAGGTGGGCTGGTCATGCTGCTTGCCATTGTGGGGGCCCCGTTGGGAGGATTTCTTGCCGATAAGTGGTTCAAGAGGAGAATCAACGGCCGTCTTCTGTTTGTCTCCCTTTCATCAACCATTTCATTTGTGTTGATGGTCGCCGCATTTGCGTTCTCTTCCGGTGCGTTTCAATATGTCTGGCTCCTGCTCGGAGGCATCTCTGCGGCAGCCTTTGTTCCGGGAGCGGCTGCTGTGACACAGGATGTGGTGCACCCGGGCCTCCGGGCCGTATCCTATAGCTTCTGCGTGATCGTGCAGCATGTCCTGGGGAGCGCCCTGGGACCTATTTTTGTAGGGTTCATATCCGATCGACACGGCATAGACACTGCGTTGATCCTTTTGCCCTTTGCCTATCTGGTTGCGGCGGGCATGTTTTTTTCAGGTTCCTTTTTTTACAGACAGGATTTGGAAAAGGCTGAAAAGGCGGTGTTGGAAGTTGAATAGCGGTCCACATACGACCTGCAATATGAAAATGATGGATGGAACGAGCTTCAGCGAAGTGTTTGGGTATTTAGCCGATGTTAACATTCTAATGATCAAGGGAGATTTATATGGGTTTTGTCAAGACAGAGAAAGAACTGGATAGATATTTCGGTCTCTCTATCCGGGAGTTCCCCGGGGCAGAGATTCTTGGAATCATGTATGAGACCGACCCCGACATCGTGGCCAGGGTGCTGCCGCCCCCCCTTGAGCCTGCCTTGGAGGCCTGGGCACTCTGTTTTGTGGCTCATTATCCGGTGACAAATCTGGGGCCCGGTTATCATGAGGGGGCGCTTTTTGTCCGATGCCGGTTTGAGGGCGAGGTGGGCAACTATTGTCTTTCCATGCCGATCGATGATGAGGCCCGGATGCACAACGGGAGGGACATTTATGGATTTCCAAAGAAGCTGGCATCGATCCGTCTGAAAAGGGATGGAAAGAAGGTTGAGGGATCCATCGAACGCTTGGGTTACCGCTTTGTCACGCTGCGTGCCGATCTCATGAACAAAATGGATCAGCTTCCCATAAAGCTGGGCCCCACCTTTCTTTTTAAGTATTCCCCTTCGGTTGAACTGGGACGTGGATTTGACGGACCCGTCTCGTTGGTCCGTCAGCGGACCGAAATAGAGATGGAAAGTTTTGAAATGGGCTCGGGCGAGGTGATATTTCAGGACTCGCCCCTTGATCCGTGGTCGGAGATAAAGGTAAAAAATATTTTGGCCGCTTATTATCTGGTAAGCACCAACCGGATGTTGCCAGGCAAGATCGTGGGTGAAGCAGATCCCAAGGCCTTTCTTCCCTATTCTTTCTTAAAGACAGACTTTGTTGAGGATTTTGAAAATGATTGATCTGTCTCCAACAGAGGAACAGATGGAGATTCAGGCCCTGGCCCGAAGGTTCGCGCAGGAGGTGATTCGCCCTGCCGAGGTCGCTTTGGACAAGATGTCAGACCCCGAAGAGGTCTTTCATAGCCCCATCTTCCGGGAGACTCTCAAGAAGGCCTATGCGTTGGGATTCCATAAGATGGGCATCAGAGAAGATCTGGGGGGCCTCGGACTCGATCCTGTGACCACCGGGCTGGTCTGGGAAGAACTGGCGGTGGGCGGTATCGGGATTACGGCTACCCTCCTGGCCGCCCCGGTTGCTCCCTTGTTCCTGAGTGTGCTTGCCTCGGGCAGGACAGATCTCATTGACCGGTTTGTGAGACCGTACTGTGAGGACACAGAGGCAGCCCACATCTCGGCCTGGGGGAGTTCCGAACCCAACATAGGGTCTGACGGAAGCAACTATTACGATCTCAGGGTGCATCACGAGACCAAGGCCAGAAAGGAAGGAAAGGAGTGGGTGATTGACGGGGCCAAATCGAGTTTTGTGAGCAACGGGGGCATCGCCGATTTCTTTCTCCTCTTTTGCTGTGTAGATCCGACCAAGGGAATCCCTGGATCAGGAGTCTTTCTGGTGCCCAATGGAGAAGGCGTGACGAGAGGCAGGGCGTTGGACAAAATCGGTATGCGCGCCCTCAACCAGGCGGAACTGGCCTTTGACCATGTTCGTATCCCGGAAGATTACATGATCATGCCGCCGGGAGACAGCTACCCCATGATGCACAACGCCATCAAGACCGTTGGGAACATCGGCGTCGGATACCTTGCGGTGGGACTGCTTCGCGCCGCATATGAAGAGGCACTCGCCTATTCCAAGGAACGGGTCCAGTGGGGCAAGCCTATCTTCGAACACGAGGCCGTGGCATTCAGGCTTTTTGAGGCCTTCCAGGCCATCGAGGCCGCCCGGGGGCTCTTGTGGAAGGCCTCATGGACCCTTGCCAACAAGTTCCTGGGGGATTTCAGGCTGTCGGCCGCGGGGCGGGTATTTGCCACCGATATGGCCATGAAACACACGGTGGAGATGGTTCAGGTACTGGGGGGATACGGCATTTCAAAAGAGTTTACCCTCGAGAAATATATGCGCGATGCCAAGCTGCTGCAGATCATGGACGCCACAAATGAAATCATCACCCTGAAAGGGGCGGCGCTCTTATAGGCATATTCCACTTATAATCTTCACCCCGTGAATGGAGGAGAAAGCCATGCAAGAGGTAGTGATCGTCAGTGCCGTTCGGACGCCCATCGGCGCATATTGCGGCATGCTTAAAGATATCCCTGTGGAAAAGCTTGGCGCAATTGTCCTTGCTGAAGCCATCAAGAGGGCACATATCAAGCCGGAGGAAGTGGATGAGGTGATTCTGGGGCAATCGTTTCCAAACGGGGAATGCCCCAATGCCGCACGGCTGGCCCTTCTTGAGGCCGGGTGGCCCGTTGAAATCCCCGGTTTTACCATAGACAGGCGGTGTTGTTCGGGGCTGCAATCCATCTGGTCTGCGACCCTGCAGATCAAGGAAGGAGATGCAGCGTGGATCGTTGCCGGTGGGGTCGAAAGCATGAGCCGGGCCGAATTCTACATCCCCGGTGAGTTCCTCAAATGGGGGGTTGGCGGCAGGGTGGACCCGAAGTGGGGGTTTTTCCCTCGACAGCACGGCAGCCTGGCGCTCTGGGGACTCCCGTTTTATGACAGGATCCAGCGGGGCCGGCCCATGCACCAGCCGATAAAAAGATTCGGGGAGTTGAATTCGATGATGACCTGGGCCGAGACCGCTGCAAAGAACGAGGAGATCAGTCGGGAAGAGGCGGACAAATGGGCATTCCGCTCTCACCAGCGCGCGATCGCTGCCATTGATTCGGGAAAATTCAAGGCGGAAATTGTGCCTGTGGAGGCAAAACAGAAAAAGGAAAAGGTCCTTTTGGATACAGACGAAACCCCACGCCGTGACACCACCCTGGAAAAGCTGGCGGGACTCAAAACGGTTTACGAAGATGGGATTTGCACGGCAGGTAACTCTTCCAGTGAAAATGACGGTGCGGCTGCCCTGGTGTTGACAACTCTTGAAAAAGCCAGAGAGCATGGCGAGGAGCCGATGGCCTATGTCAGGTCGTTCGCGGTTGCCGCAGCCGATCCTACCCTGACATATCCAGCCGTGCCGGCGGCGGTAAACAAGGCACTTAAGAAGGCCTCTTTAAAAATGAATCAGATCGATCTCATCGAGATTCAGGAGGCCTTTGCCGCGCAGGCCCTGGCGGATGCCAAATTGATGGGTATCGACGAAAAGGATTTGGATAAAAGGGTGAATGTGAATGGATCCGGAATTTCTTTAGGACATCCTATCGGGGCGACGGGTTCCATCCGCCTAACAACGCTTATCCATGAAATGCTCAGACAAGGCGCCCGCTATGGCCTCCTGACCATCTGTGGGGGTGGGGGATTGGGCATCTGTGCGATTCTGGAGAGGAAGTAGAGAATATCGTTGCAATGCTGAGCTGGTCTAAACAGCGGTTGCCATTATCGAGCAGGTAGGTCGCCAGGTTGCTGATCCTGAGGATAACCGGAAAATACTACATATTGAGAAAAGAACCAATTGAAATGGAGTATTGAGCAGTGTCCTGTTCTGACTAGCAAGCAGGCGCAGGTCTGTTCGGAAACAGGAACTTAATGGGTTCGTATCTTTTTGGAAGTACTCGACTCCTGAATGATCTCCCCCTTTTTCAAAGCTGATGGGTGTTCATGGGATTGTTAACATGCATGAGCCAGAGCGCCATGGCGCTTTGCCTCAAGAGCGCTTGGACTAGATGCGATGATTCCCATATGGGATGAGTATATGTGTATATTTATCGATCCTTTCGAAAAAAGGAGCCTCAATCAGTATTGAGCAAAATGGGTAAAGCTGGTGATATTTAATCGCAAAAATTGAGACTTGTCGGCAACAGGGAAATTTAATGGAAAGCCTCCCTCTTTGGAGTTACTACTGGACCTTCGTTTTTTTTGTCATTTTATTCGCAAGCATAATTCAAGGGATGACCGGCTTTGGCGCGGGGTTGCTCGCTGGTCCTACACTCGTTCTTTTTTTGGAACCGAAACGAGTCGTAATTATTCTAATGTTTACCGGTATCGCCAATTTGCTTTTCGTCGTCTACCATGCCAGAAGGCATATATATGCCGCCCGAGCCTTGCCCCTAATAGTCCCTGCTATCCTCGGTGTCCCTCTCGGAACGTACATTCTTTATAAGGTGGTGTCGTCCGGAACGAGTCTTGCCATTGCCCTCATTTCTATCATCTTTTCCATTCTATTGTTAATGGGGTATCATATGCCCATTAAAAGGGAGGCCATGGCATCGTTAGGCGTAGGGTTCGCTAGCGGTGTCATGTGTGCAGCAGTTGGCATGGGCGGACCTCCTCTCATTTTATTCCTGTCTAACCAGAAGTGGCCAAAAGAGATATTCAGGGGCACAATTGCCGTGCTCTTCCTACTTACAGGCACCCTGTCTATTATCTTATACGTACTTGCGGGCATAGCAACACATTCTCGCGTAATTGAGAGCCTGTCATTAGTCCCTGCAGGAATAATTGGGTTTTATATTGGCGATGTTATATTTAATAGGGTGAGTTCATTCCTGTTTATGAAAATATCCCTATCACTGATTTTTATTACAGGTCTTATCTCCCTCTTTATAAATCTATGCAGGATATTGTGAGTCATCCTGGGCAAACGAGATAACTTTCATTTCATGTGTACGGGTTAAGAGGGAGGTCTTTTCTCTCGGCCATTTGCAGGAGGGGTTGAATATGCTGCTACTTGCTTTAATACGAAAGAAGAGGTTTTGAATCCGCTCCATGGTAGGACTTGGCTATAACGAAATAGCGCTTGTCGCTCTGGCCGTGTTCGGCTCAGCATTGATCAAGAACAGTGTCGGCATCGGAGCCGGGATCTTCCTGCTTCCCTTTCTGGCCCTGGTATTTCCCGCCAAGCTGGCATTGGGGTTGGGAGCGCCGGCGATGTTGATCTCTGATGTGGTAGGGCTCAGGAACTACTGGAGAGAGTGGAACAAAAAGGAGTTAGGCATTCTCATCCCGCCTGCTGTAATAGGTGTGTTCGTGGGTGTCATCATTATTAAAATCGTTCCAGACACCCTGTTTAAAGTCGGTGTGGGCGTTGTGGCGATACTCTTTTCTTCCTACAACATAGGGAAATCCGTCTTTAAGAGAAAAGACGAGGGTCTGAAGCCGGTCGGGCAGTCCGCCAATAGCAAGAAATACATGACGTTGGTTTTTGGATTTCTCGGAGGAACGGCAAGCACTGTCATCCATGCCGGGGGCATGGTTATGTCCATTTATCTGCTTCAACGGCCGGTTGATAAGAGGGCCTTTGTTGGGACCCTCGTAGTATTTTTTGCTGTTCTCAATTTTCTCAAGATAGGCGCATATTTAGAAATCGGCATAATGAGTTCCGAGATTGCCTTGCTGGTGGCTGCAATGTCTCCCATCATTATTTTTGGGGGATGGTTTGGGAATTTCCTGAACAAGCGATTCTCTCAAGACTTGTTTAAGGTTATTGTGCTCATGATTATCTTCCTTATCGGGATGAAACTTATGTTAGCCGGGCATTAATATCCATAACAGTCATATATGATTGAACGAGCATAGAGGTTTCGTACTCACCAGGACCCATCGGATCACCTGCGACCGCATTTGCAGAGGTGTTCCAATGAATCGCTGAGGGAACTGCCATGTGATAGGGAGGCACAAGATTGTGCAAAATGCCATCAACAAAAACCATCCGCTATGAGGACCGTTGTATACGGCGAACTGCCGCGCATCTGGCAGGGTTGCCGCCCATAGAGGAGCGGAAGAGATCAGAGGGTTTCCTTCTGGATGAGATAATGGGAAGCATTGCCGATTTGGATACTTGGCCGCTACCCTGAGATCAGATACGAAATCGTTTCCAAAACGCTCTGTCTTCATCTTGCCAATCCTTTCCGAATTTCGTGTCATAGTACCCGACGAACCTATCCAGCCAGCGCTCCAAAAAGCCATTATTTTCCTTCTTGGCCTCAAGAACATCCTTCAAATAAATGGCAATATTGGTCATTTTTTCCTTGGGCACATAAAAGGCAGCCCCCCTTTGAAATGATTTTACGGTATCATCCACACTGAGGCTGTGACCCGTAAGCATCACCGCGATGACGTTTTTTTCGTTGGCGATGTCCAGCAATTGATACCCGTCTACCCCCATAATATCCAGTATGCCGATATCAAAATATTCGTTTTCGAGATATCTCTTGGCTTCCTCAAACGTGTGGGCCTTTACCACCTGACACATGGGCAGCAGCTCCTCTATTGATTCCAAAACATCGTCCTCATCATCCACAATAAGGACCTTTTTACCATCTAACATATGCTTGTTTGTCATCGTAACCCCTTTCTGTTCTGGCTTTAGCCGAAATGATCAAGCCTCAGCCCAAAGTGGAATCCATCTGCCTGGTCAAACCCACTGACTTGATGACTACACCGCTCTTATCTCCTATTTTCGGGGTATTTTTTCCACGATGAGCCAATTTAGACCTGAAAGCAAGCCTTATTCTTATCTCTAGTCCATGGATTAAAATCCAGCCAATTTAGTTTTACATAACATTATATAATCTAATACAATATAATATATATAAATTAAACCCGACGAAAAAACCCCACATTTTGTCAATGGGTTTCCGAACAAGGGGATATGCCCAATTTTTTCATCCGATACTGAAGCGTAGATCTGGGGATCCCTAATAACTGGGAAGCGCCACGTTTACCTCCAGTATGGCCTCCACATCGTTCCAAGGCCTCTTTAATATGCCTTTTTTCCATTTCGTCTCTTGTCAAAAATTGAATTTCCTGTGCTGGGCTTTCTTCGAAATCAAATGGATGGAGAAGGCGTTCGATATCCGCTTCAGTAAGCTTTTGACCATTGCTGAGAATCGTTATTTTTTCAACGGCATTCTGCAATTCCCTAACATTACCGGGCCACTGATATTGAAGAAGCGCATCGATTGCCGATGAGGAGTATTGCGCTTCAGGCCTTTGCATAATTTTTGCAAAATTGGAGGAGAAGCATCTCACTAGGAGTTCAATGTCCTCAACGCGTTCTCTCAATGGGGGAATCTCAAGGAGGATTGTGTTGATGCGATAAAAAAGATCTCGACGGAATTTGCCAGCCCTTATATTCTTTGTCAAATTCTGATTCGTGGCGGAGATGATTCTGAAATCAGCTGAGATAGGAGTGCTTTCTCCAACTCGTTCAAAGGCTTTATCTTCAAGCACCTGTAGGAGTTTCGCTTGGTTTTGCAGAGGGAGCTCTCCTATCTCATCGAGAAAAATAGTTCCCCCATTCGCCATCTCAAAACGTCCTATTCTTTTAACCGTCGCACCGGTAAACGAGCCTTTCGCGTGTCCAAAGAATTCGCTCTCAATAAGTGATGAGGCTAATGACGCACAGTTCACTTTAACGAACAGGTTTTGGTTTCGTGGGCTATGATTGTGTATGTATCTTGCAACCAGATCCTTGCCGGTTCCTGTTTCGCCAACAATCAGTACCGGGGCGTTTGATTCTGCAACCAAATCCATATCATTCTTGAGTTTGGTCATCTTGCGGCTCGTAAAGTAGAAAGCCTCAGTTGCCTTATTTATTTTTTCTAATACGAATCCTTTTTGCTTCTCAAGTGCCTCATTTATATTCCTTAGCTTCTCGTAAGAAAGCATGTTGTCAATCGCAATAGATATTTGTTTGCACAAGTCTTCCAGAAATCCGCCCAATTCCATTATGTTTTCTGGGCACTTCTTGAAAGAGCAATGCAGCGAGCCTATAATTTTGTCTCGAATAATCAGGGGAAGAGCCATAGTGGATGTTAAGCCTGCCATAAGCATAGAATCAGCCGAGGTCCAATGCGCAACACTTGACAGATCTTTGATAATGATCGGTTTTCCTGATTCAATAACCATATTGGCAACTGCCCCCGCTGACAAAGGCCGACTCGTTTCACAGCTAATTCCATTAGGTTTAATCCCTTTTGCAGTTGCAAAATATGTAATGGAACTGTCCATGGGGTCGTAAAGTTGGATGCTGCAACGGTCGTAAAGACAAACTTCCCTCAGCTGAGTGGCTATTGCTTCAAAAAGGCCCTCCCGCGTCTTCCTGGTAATGATCGCATTATTAATGTTCAATAAGCATTCATATTTTTGTTGCGATTGCCAAGGCATTTAGTTCCTCCAGTGCGAAAGTGATTTCGGTAGAGACGAATATTATTATTGTAATGAAAGTGAAATAATTGTTCAAGCCCAAAAGTCGGCGGACAAACTCAAAATTCGTCTATTTGGGGCACTTACGCGGCTGAAGATCGCAAATTAGCAATAAAGTTAATATGTTATATTCAAGATAGATACGGCACAGAATTTGCTGTAAGGATTCCCAGTATTGAGAGTCCATCGCTTCAAAGAATTGATACCCAATGTGGTCAGTATAAGAAGGAGTTGGGCAGGGAGTGAAGCGGTTGATTTTTTTGAATATTCGCTGAAGGACGTCTTGTACGAGCAGGCTACTGCCGTAATGAATGACAAAAAGGAGGAGACGTATTTATGCCCAATAGTCACGTGATGCCCACGGACGCCTTTAGAACCAGGAGTCAAATGTGGGACGCAACGGGCATGTGGGCCTGGATTCTCCATCGAATCACGGGTCTTGGCCTCGTGTTCTATATCCTGCTGCACACGATCCTCATGGGGGTATCTCTCTTGTCGGGAAAAGAGGGTTTTGACGCCACCCTATCCGTTTTGACGGGCCATCCTGTTTTCGAACTGCTGGATATCCTGTTGCTCGGGGCCGTGCTTTACCATGGTCTCAACGGCATTCGAATATTACTGTTCGACATCGGGATCGGCATATCGATCAGGAGCCAAAAAAGTATATTTTATATATTCATGGGTTCAGGGGCCATTCTGTGGTTTTGGTCTATTGCCCTAAAACTCGGTTGATGAGGAGACCAGCACATGCATGCGTGGACGTGGGTTTTACAAAGAATCAGCGCCGTTATCTTAATCATTGCCGTAGGATTGCACATAGGGTTTCTTCACTTCTCTAATGTCGGAGAAACCCTCAATTACAGCGACATTATGATCCGGCTGAAGACACCGGTTCTTATCTCACTCGACATCCTGCTGTTGATTTTCGGCCTCTATCATGCCCTGTATGGGCTGTACTCGATTTTCCTCGACTTTAATTCCGGAAAGAAGGAAAGGGTCGTTGTATTTGGACTCCTTGTCGTGATGGGACTGGGTTTTGTGGTTTTTGGAATTTTTACCCTCCTTTTCACGTTCCGTTCCCTCTGAACCGTTCCCTGGAACGGCTTGTTTTTGGAGACGAAAAATGCCTGAGCCATTGCACGTTAAGGTCTTCCGCTTCAACCCTGATAGCGATGTTGCCCCCAAATTCGACGATTTTGAAGTCCCTGTTTTCGATAATATGGCCATATTGGATGTGGTCATACATATTCAGAACTATATCGACCGCTCGCTCTCTTTCCGGTTTTCCTGTCGCATCGGGATGTGTGGGTCGTGTGCCATGTACGTGAACGGCAGGGCCCGTTTAGCTTGCAGGACCCAGATATCTTCGCTAAAGACCCGAGACATAACCATTATGCCGCTGCCCAACTTCCCTATCATCCGCGATCTGGTTGTGGATATGGAGCCTTTTTTTGATAAATGGAAAAAAATAAAACCATATTATCTTCCCAAGGATGAGATTCGTGAGCCGGTCACTGTCCGGCCCGACTCAAATGAGCGGGAGTTCATTGATGAGATGCTGGATTGTATCAGTTGCGGTTGCTGCTATTCGGCCTGTTCCATGGTCGCGACCAACAAGGACTATTTAGGGCCGGCCGCACTTAACAGGGCCTATACCTTGATTGCTGATAAACGGGATGCCATAAGGGTTGAAAGATTAAAGGCCGTGGATCGATCATACGGTGTTTGGCGCTGTCATACACAGTTCAATTGTGCGGAAGTCTGCCCCAAAAACATTGTTCCAACCCGGTCTATTCAGAACTTGAAGCGCCGTTGTGTGTTAAAAAAGTTCGGTATATTCAAGTGAAGAACGTCAGAGAAGGAGTGAATACATTGTGGAAATCATAAAGGCCGATATATTGATCCTTGGTGCTGGGGGCGCAGGACTGTTTGCCGCGTTGCACGCATACGACAGCAATCCTCGGCTCAAGGTCATCATGGCAACCAAGGGATTGATCGGGAAGGGTGGATGCAGCAGGATGGTACAGGGGGGCCTTAATGTCGTCCTGAATGAAAAGGACTCATTGGAGAACCATTTTCAGGACACCCTCAAGGGCGGCGGGTTCATCAATAACCAGGAACTGGCCTGGACGTTGGTGAGTGATGCCCCCAAAACAGTTCACGAACTGGATGTCGAGGTTGGGTGTTTCTTTGATCGGGGTGAAGATGGAAAGATTCATCAGAAGCCTTTTGCAGGCCAGTCTTTTGACCGCACGGTTCATGTGGCCGACCTGACAGGGATCCAGCTTATCAGCCGGATGACGGATCAAATATATGCCCGAAATATACAGGTATTTGAAGAAACCCGGGGACTTGATTTACTAAGCTCCCAAGACGGGCATCGAATCGTGGGGGCAGTCCTCTCCAATATCAGGACCGGAGAGATCTTTGTTGTGAACGCCAAAGTCACTGTTGTTGCCACGGGGGGCTGTGCAGCCATGTACAAGATCTCAGCTCCATCTTTTGACAAGACCGGTGACGGGATGGCCGTGTGTTTCAGAGCCGGGGCGGAATTCGTTGATATGGAGATGGTCCAGTTCCACCCAACGGGCCTGGTTGCCGGAAGATCCCGTCTGAACGGCAGTCTCCTTGAAGAAGGCCTCAGGGGTTCCGGCGCCAGGCTCTATAACGGCCTGGGCGAACGGTTTATGGAACGATACGATCCTGAGCGTCTGGAAAGATCGACCCGGGATCGCGTGGCGCGCTCCAGCTTTATGGAAATCATGGCCGGGAGGGGGACAGAAAACAACGCCGTATATCTTGATGCAAGCCATCTGGGAGCCGAATTTGTCGAACAAAAATTCCCGGGCATGGTGGAACGGGTAAAGGATATCGGAAAGGACCTGGCCAGGGAAAGAGTTGAGGTGACCCCCACAGCGCATTACCAGATGGGGGGGGTCAGGATCAATACCAACTGTCAGTGCAACTTGAAAGGCCTGCTGGTGTGTGGCGAAGACTCGGGCGGGGTTCATGGTGCCAACAGGCTGGGTGGAAACGGGATATGCGATGCAACAGTATACGGCCGGCGGGCAGGAGACACGGCTGCGGCCCTGGCGTTGGAAGAAGATCTTCACCCCTATCAGGAAACCGAGGCCGAAAGGATACGAATGCGCTGGCTGAAGCCCTTTTTGCGAGGTTCAGGAGAGAATGTCTATGAGATTCGGGATGAGATTCAAAGCCTCATGTGGGAAAAGGCAGGCTTGGTCCGCATTGGCAAGAAACTCACAGAGGCCGGGGATCGCCTGGAGGAACTCCTGGAAAAGATTGACAGGGCCCATGTGACAGACAGATTTTTGGCCCGGTACAATATGGAATGGAACAATATTATCGATGTGAGCAACCTGATTACCGTATGCAGAATGGTTGTCAATTCGGCGCGCTACAGGGAGGAGAGCCGGGGCGCTCACTACAGAGAGGATTTTCCAGCGACTGATAATGAGAACTGGCTAAAGAATATCTATCAGAAGAAGGGCGATGGATTTCAGCTGGAATTGACAGAAAAGCCCGTTGAGTTCAATCGGTTTGAGCGGGAGAAAATAGAAGACCGATTTTTTGAGAGAGTCAAGAAACACTGAGTAAATGCTGAAAGAGAAACTCGGTTCCAATTATGGGCTTCGGGCATAAAAAGACGATGGTTTGGATAAACTCTCTAAGGGTCTTAGATGCCGCATCTATTTGAAGCGTCAATACGGCCATGATCAAGATGGCTTTGACACAAAGGGGGAACCAATGTTTGTTGATGAACGGATCTATACGCTGCATGCGGGCCAGGTGCCTGTTTTTCTCAAACTCTACGAGGAGGAGGGGATGGAATGCCAGCTGCGCATTCTCGGCAAGATGGTGGGCTATTATTTCACTGATATAGGTCCGCTGAACCAGATCGTGCATATGTGGGGATACGAAAGCCTTGACGACCGGTTTGAGCGCCGCAAGCAATTGCAGGCCTCGCCCGAGTGGCAGGCCTATGCGAAAAAAATGCGCCCACTCGTGACGCATGTCGAAAACAAGATCCTCGTGCCGGCACCGTTCTTTAAGATACCCTGAAAGGCCCGCGAAAGCGGCCGCAACTGAAATCCGACAACCTCGTCCGGAAGGGCGATCACACCCTGGCCAATCTCGCAGACGATCCGGATGATGCGGCCCGAAAATCTATGTATGAATCGCGTGGGGAATGCCGTTTTTAAAGAAACGGTCGAACGCTTCAAGATGGCCAGATTCAATCTTTTGTAAATGATCAGGCCTCAGGCGCTCCCAGACGTCATCGGGATTGCCGCTTGCATCTGTGCCGCTGGATGGCACTGGTTACCCAGTATCGCGCTGAAGGCGGTCCCACAGACTCCAGAAGGTTGGGAAGGACTTATTGACGCAATCTTTGTCCGTGATATCGAGATCGGGCACCCGCAAGGCCACTATTGCCAGGCTCATGGCCAGACGGTGATCGTTATGGGGATTTGCGACGCCCCCTGAAAGAGGGGTCTCTCCCTCGATGATGAGGCCATCGGGAAGTTCTCGCACGCGGCCTCCGATGCGGCTCCATTCCACTGCCAGGGCGCGCAGCCGGTCGCTCTCCTTGTGTCTGAGGTGGGCGACGTTTCGAATGACGGTCCTCCCCCTGGCAAAGAGCGCCACGGCCGCCAGGGTAGGGACCATATCGGGCAGATCACTCATATCCACCTCAATCCCTGAAAGCTCCCCGCCGCGAACAGTCACACGATCAGCGGCCGTTTCTATGGTGCAGCCCATCCGCTCCAAGATTTTGAGGAGTCCGATATCGCCCTGCAGGGTTCTATAGGGATGGATATTACAGGTAACCATGGTCCCGCCGGTGACTGCTGCCGCGGCCCAGAAATAGGATGCGGAAGAGGCATCCCCCTGAATACTGAATTCCCGGGCCCTATAGTCCTGGCCTGAAGGGATTCGGAAGGAATGATAAGGATCTCGATCGACGCGGATCCCGAACTCCTCCATCACATGGGTGGTCATGTCCACGTATGGACTTGAAACCAGTTCTCCCTTGACCTCCACGTCGATATCGGCGTCCGCACAGGGGGCTGACAGGAGGAGGGAAGAGAGAAACTGGCTGCTCTGATCCCCCGAGATGGAGACCCTGCCGCCCCGAATCCCGGATGCCCGGATGCGAACCGGAGGGCAGCCATTCCGTTTTACGCATGAGGCGTCCACCCCCAAGCGGTTGAGGGCCGCAACCAGGGAACCGATCGGTCTCTGCTGCATCCGTTTTGTGCCGGTCATCAAAAACTCACCCCTGCACAGGGCCACCACCGACAGAAGGAGTCGAAAGGAGGTTCCGGAGTTGCCCAGGTAGATTCTTCTTGTGACGGGACCTGTACCGAGCGTTCTCCCTCTCCCCTCCACAATCAGACGGTCACCGTCCCCGGTGATGGGTACGCCGAGTTGGCGGAGGGCGTCGATGGTGTAGAGCGTGTCTTCGCATTCCAGGAAGTCGTTGAGCACACTCCTCCCCTTTGCCAGGCTGGCGGCTATGATGGCCCGGTGGGTGATGCTCTTGGAACCGGGTATGTGAACAACGGCGTTTAATCCGGATGGGGGATCAATGTGCATCATGCTGTTCCAGAAGGGCCTCCTGCATCGCCATATTCATGATCGACAGCGGCGGGTCGATCCCTGTCCAGAGCCTGAACTGTTCGGCCCCTTGATGAATGAGCATCCGGATGCCGTTGATGGTGGTGCATCCCCTTGCCCTGGCCATTCTCAGGAGCCGGGTCTCAGAGGGGTCGTAGACAATGTCCATGACCACCATCCCCTGCTTGAGGACCTGTTGTGGGACCGGGCACTGATCCACATGGGGCCACATCCCGCAAGGCGTGGCCTGAATCAGGAGATCTCCTCTGGCGGCTGCGATATCCCTCAAAGGGATGAATTCGCACCCTAATGAGCGGGCAAGCCCTTCTCCGGTATTGCGGGACCGGTTGACAACCGACAGGATCCCCCCTTTTTCTTTGAGGATGAATCCGATGGCGCGTGCCGCGCCCCCGGCGCCCACCAGGATACAGCGCTTTCCAAGAAGTTCGATCTCCTCTTCCAGGGCCTTCAAGGCCCCAAGGGCGTCGGTATTGTAGCCCGTCAGTCTGCCGCCTGTATTGACGATGGTATTGACTGCGCCGATCCGTTCTGCAAGGGGATCCAGTTCGTTGAGATTTGGGATCACCGATGTCTTGAAGGGGATCGTAACGCTCGCCCCTTTGATGCCGAGCGCCGCTATCCCCCCTATGCATGCCTCAATATCTGTCGGTTCAAAGGCAAGGTATACGGCGTTGAGCCCTGTGGCGGAGAAGGCGGCATTGTGAAGGGCCGGGCTGAGGGAATGCCTGATCGGGTTTCCTATCACGCCGTAAAGCGCGGTGTGCTGATCAACTTTCATGGTGAAAACGTCTTTCATATCTTGCTCGTTTCGGGATGACTGACCCTTTCGCCTAACGCCTAACAACGTGGGCTGGTGATTCGTTGCCGGTCGAAGATCCCGTTTTCAGCGGGATTGCTCGTTGCTGGTTAGTGGATTCGGTGTTCTCTGACCCCTGGGCTCCGACATCTGAGCCCCGGCTCCTGATGCCGGTTGCTTTCAGCTTTGGGCTTTCAACTTTGAACCTTCAGCGTGTCACCGGTTGCAGGGCATCCTTTCAACTTTAGACACGTTAATCTACTTTAGTCACTTCAGGCCTTTCTCTACTGGATATGGTGCCGCAGCCTGTTGAGAAACTTCTGCATTTCCTCATAATCCCTTCCCCTGATAATGTGGGCCAGGTAGGCAAGGCTGGAACTGATCGCCTCGATCTGTCTGACCGTGTGTGGATTGAACATGATCTCGGAAAGAAGGTGATCATCCTCAGAAAAGAGTCCTCTTGCAATATCGAGATGTTTTCTAAAGGTGGTCCCGGGGGCCTCCTGTTGTTTCATGGTGGCGGCAAACACCATGGACGATGCAAAGGGAATGGAGAGGGAATAGGCAATGGTCTGATCATGTTCTTCAAATGTGTACTCAAAGACATTGAGATGAATTCCTCTGTAGAGATTTTTGAAAAAAAACTTTCCCTCCTCGTCGGACTCCTTGATAATGATGGCATTTTCATTGCAGAGGTCCCTGATGTTGGCAAAGGTAGGGCCGAACATGGGATGGGTGGAGACGAATCTTTTTCCCAGGGTCCTGTACAGCTCGTGTACTCCGGTCTTTACCGAGGCGACGTCTGAAAGGATGCATTGCTCGGACAGGTAGGGAAGAACGTCTTCAAATGCCTCATGGATATTGGCAATGCTCACCGCGTTAATAACGATCTCGGGTCCGAACTCCTTTGCCTCGGAGGGTTCGAGAAACCTTTTAACGTTGAAGAAGTATTTGAGCTTTCTTCGGTCCAGGTCGTAAACAGCCACTTCATGATCGAGGCAGAGTTCTTCCACCAGCCACGCACCCATGTGCCCGGCGCCCAGTATGAGTATCTTCATTGGACCCTCCTCTCTGTGTAGCAGCCCATCAGCCGGAACTGGGTCGTCATCTTTTCGACCTCTGTAAGCGCTTCCACAACAGGCCGATCCTGGTCCGACCCCTGGAAATCGAGAAAAAAGGCATAGTCTCCCGGCTCATTGGGAATGGATTCTATCCGGGTGAGATTGATGCCCTTGTCCGCGAAGACCTTGAGGACGTTAAAGAGCGTCCCCGCTTTGTGCGCTGTGGAAAAGACAATAGAGCATTTGTCTCCCTTTTCGGCGGCGTTTTCCCTCGAAAGGACCAGAAACCGTGTCATGTTTCTCTCCATGTCTTCTACCCCTTCCTTGATCACTGCCAGGTCATACAGCTGGGCGGAGAGCCTGCTCGCAATGGCTGCAGACCTCTTTGGCCGGGTTTCTGCAAGCATCTTTGCCGCCCCGGCAGTGTCTGAATAGGGCGCCGGCTCGAGATGGTTGCGCGAAAGGAATTGACGGCATTGTGAAAGTGCCTGGGGATGGGAATAGACGCTCCGGATCTCTCTGTGGTCCGTGTCAGGGAGTGCGAGGAGACAATGGCGTACGGGAAGTTCCACGGCCCCGACCACATGGAGATCGGCATGGATGAGGAGTTGATTAACCTGGTCTACGGAACCGCCCAATGTGTTTTCCACGGGAACGATCCCATAGTCGTAGCCTCCTGATTGAACCCCTTCGAAGACCTCTGCGAACGTACCGCAGGGAAAGGGGACCAGGCGGCTGTCCCAGAGCATCGACGCCTCTTCACTGTAGGCCCCATGTCCACCCTGAAACGCAATGAGATCGTAATGATCGCGCTGAAGTCTCTTGCTTTCGCGGATGATACCGTTGTAGATGTTTTCTATAAATCCCGCCTGAATGAGCCCCGTGTGGCGATTTCGTATTCTATCGAGGATCTCCTTCTCCCTCTTGATGTCCTCAACCTCGGTCTTGAATTTATTCGCTATCAGGACCTGCTCCATCCTGCTGTTTAAAAGCTGCAATATCTGACCATCAATGCTGTCGATCTTTTTCCTGATCTCCTTCAGATTCATGATTCACCTCGCTAAGAGTTATGCAAGACAATAGACTTCATTACGCAAACAGCGATGAGCAATTGCGTATCGCTTCTCCCAATTCATGGATCGGCATCTCTTTAACAACCGCATGCCCGATAGCCTCGAGGAGCACAAAATGGATGGCGCTCCCGTTCCGTTTCTTGTCCTTTCTCATGATGTCAAGAAGCTCATCGGGGGCACAATGAGATCGAACGGGGAGCCCGAGTTCTGTGAGTAATGTTTTGATCCGCTCGACTGCTTCAAGGGTCAAATATCCCCATTTGTGGGACAGTCTTGAAGCAATCGCCATGCCGATGCCGACCGCCTCGCCGTGGGAGATGCCTTCCGTCTTTTCAATGGCATGCCCGAATGTGTGCCCGAAATTGAGCTTGCGTCGCTCGCCCGCCTCCTTTTCATCCCTGTTGATAATGCCCGACTTGATGGCCACCGAATCACAAACGAGCCTCTCTATCACCTCGGGATCCAGGGATGCGCCTTTTTCATAATTTGTCTCAAGATATGAGAAGAGCTCAGGGTCCGCGATAACGGCATGTTTGACGATCTCGGCGAAACCGGAGAGGAGTTCCTTTCCGGGCAGGGTTTTCAGGAGATCCAGGTCGCAGATAACGAATTTTGGTTGATTAAAGAACCCCAGCATGTTCTTGTAGCCTTCGAGGTTGACTCCGTTCTTTCCGCCGATGCCGGCGTCCACCTGCGACAGGAGGGTTGTGGAAACGAATCCGAATGGGACGCCCCGCATGTATATGGAGGCGACAAAGCCTGCAATGTCTGTGACAACTCCCCCACCGATTCCCACAATAAAGGATGACCGGTCCGCTCCGATCTCCATGAGTTTCAGGCATATCTCTTTTACAGTTTCGAGGGTCTTGACCTTTTCTCCGGGTCCGATCTCTATCACGGGGCAGGGGGGGAGGTCTTTTTGATAATGGCGCATGATATTCACGTCTGTGATCATAACGGTCTTTTCCAATGGAGCGTGGCTTCCAATGGATCGGATCGACTCTCCCACCAGGATGGCTGAAGCACCGCTGAGGCCCTCTACCCGGATGGTTTTCATGGTTTGTCCCCTCCGAGTCGATATGTTGACCTTCCATTCAGGGTGCTCATGCAGGAGCCTAATGCGTTCAATTTTTTCATCAGTGTCCCGAACATATCCGGCGACATGGCCTGATCTTTGTCGCACATGGCCTCACCCGGCCTGCAGTGCACCTCAACCATAATTCCGTCGGCCCCGGCCGCCATGGCAGCGAGACTCATCGATTCAATAATGCTTAACCGGCCGGTTCCATGGGAGGGATCCACAATGATGGGGAGGTGCGAGGTTTCCTTCACGGACGGGACGATGCTGAGATCCAGGGTATTTCGTGTGTAGGTCTCAAATGTCCTTATCCCTCGTTCACAAAGGATCACATTGGGGTTTCCGGCCGCAAGGATGTACTCGGCACAATTCAGCCATTCTTTGAGGGTTGAATACATCCCCCTTTTTAAGAGGACAGGCTTGTCGAGTTTTCCGACCTCTTTGAGGAGCGAAAAATTCTGCATGTTTCGCGTGCCGATCTGGAGGACATCCGCATATTCGGACACCCACGACACATCCCGTGGGTCGGTGACCTCGGTGACAATCGGCAGCCCTGTTGCCTGTCTGGCCTTTTCGAGGATCTTCAGGCCCTGAAGACCGAGCCCCTGGAAATCGTATGGCGAGGTCCTCGGCTTGAATGCACCGCCCCTGAGCATATTGGCGCCTGCCGCCTTCACCTCTTGTGCGGTTTTGATGGTCTGTTCCTCGCTCTCCACGCTGCAAGGGCCTGCAATCACCACGAAATCCTCGCCGAATCTCACATCCCCGGCCGATATCACTGTCCGACCTAAATGATCTCCATTCAGCGAGGCAAGTCTGAGTGCGTTCATCTCGAATCATCTCCTTTTGCATCTGCGGGTTTCAATTCTATCCCTCTCCCTAATCTTTAACCCCTGAACCCTGAACCCCTGAACCTGTTTTCATGATGAAGGGCACAAAAAAACCGTGGTCTATGTTCCAGCCCACGGTCTCTTACTGCACGATATCCATTCGACCGGGGCGGACCTGTGCACCAGAAAAAATAGTAATACCGTTCATGCCAGTCTTTTTTTGACATCTTCTCTCCTCCGCGTCCTTTCGGGTTACAATATGGACTTCCACCTCAGATAGTGATCGGCAAGTACCATGGCCGCCATGGCCTTCAAAACCGGCACGATGCGGGGCACGGCAGAGGTATCGAATCGCCCTTGGAGCCTTAACCGGGCAGGACGTCCCTCCCTGTCAATGGTCTCCTGCGCCGTCATAATCGAGGGAATCGGCTTGACTGCGGCGCGGAGGACGATGTCGTCTCCGTTTGAAATACCGCCCAGGATCCCGCCCGCATGGTTTGTCTTGAAGCCGGCGGGCGTCATCGGGTCATTATTTTGAGAGCCCGTTAGTCTGGCCGCCTCAAAGCCTGCCCCGATTTCCACCCCCTTCACGGCCCCGACAGACATGACTCCCTTGGCAAGGTCCGCGCTCAGCTTGTCAAAGACCGGATCGCCCAATCCCGCGGGACATCCGGTTGCCCGGACCTCCACAATGCCGCCTATGGAATCCCCCGCCTCCCTTGCCGCTTCAAGCACCTCTCTCATTTTGTCTACGACAGCCATATCCGGACAGTAAAAGGGATTTTTGTGGACAGCATCGAGGTCGATACGTTTTGCCCGGATACCCCCCATCTCCAATGTGTAAGCCGCGATTCGGATCTCTAGCGGGGCCAGGACCTTTTGGGCTAGGACGCCGGCGGCAACCCTGGCGGCCGTCTCCCGTGCAGAGGACCTTCCGCCCCCCCTGAAGTCGAAATGGCCGTACTTTTTGAAATAGGTGTAATCCGCATGGCCCGGCCTGAACAGGCTGCGAAGAATCTCATAAGGCTCACTCCTGACATCCTGGTTACGGATAAAGAGGGCAATCGGGGTCCCGACGGTAACCCCCTCAAAGACACCCGAGAGGATTTCCACCCTGTCTGCTTCGGATCGCGGCGTATCCACAGGGCCTCGACCGGGTCTTCGTCCAGCCATTTCCTCCATGAAATCTTCTTCGCAAAGGGGGATGCCTGGAGGGCAACCGTCTATAACCGCCCCAATTCCCTTGCCGTGGGATTCTCCGAAGGTGGTTATCCTGAACGCCTTTCCGAAGGAATTCCCTGCCATCCTAAGCGGTCCTCCCATTGCTGTCCGTAAATCGGCAGGGGAGGCCCTTGATGATCGCCTGTTCCACTTCTTGAGCGGACTGGTCGTCCGTACTCACCGTCCAGTCGCTGGCCCGTTCATAGACAGGCGTCCTTTCCAGGAGGATTGCCTCCACTTCTTCAAGGGGGTCGGTCCCTGAAAGCGGGGGGCGAGGGCATCCCTGCAGCCGGGCCCGGGTCATCCTCTCCCTGATGACCGCAGCCCCCGCGGCAAGCCACACCACCCAGCCATTTCTCCTCAGGTTCGTTGCGTTTTCCGGATTCATTACGGTCCCTCCACCCGCAGCGATGACGCTATTGTCCTCCAATGCGGCCGCTTCAACGACCTCTCTTTCCACGCCCCTGAAATTCCCCCACCCGTACCGAGACACGTAGGAAGAAATGGGGATCCCTGTCTTTACCTCAATGAGATGGTCCGTATCCAGAAAATTCCTCTTTAAATCCCGGGCCAACAGCCTGCCCACAAGCGTCTTGCCGCTGCACCGATATCCGATTAAGACAATGTTCATAATCTCTGCCTGCACCTGCGCAAAAAAAAAGGCCGTGGGTAACTTTCTTACCCACGGCCTTAAAACTTGAGAAATCAGCTTAACAGGACATGGGCATAGGTCTCCCCCAAAAATAAAGATAAGAATAGAGGCTGTGCCATGTCTGCTGCTGGAAACTCATAACCGTCATTAACCTTCCACTCATTAAGTTAGCAATTCAATAAATGATCGTGTCGGCCTTGTCAAGGAAAATTTTTGGAGGATCTCGCTGCAGGGCATTTGAAACGGGTCCGAAAAAAATGCTTGACATATGGAATTTGGAAAATTAGAGTGTTCCAATTAAATTTTAATCGCATCGACGTGGTTCGTAATTATGATTCATCTTTCGCAAAACATAATCGCCATTATCAGCGCAGCAGGGATAAGCGTTTCCCTGTTGCTCCTCCTTTTGGTCGTCAGACTCAAATGTCCTGGCCTGATAATGACATGATTTAAGCAAAACCCCTTAAAATCCGTTATCAGGCTTGCCTGGTAACGGATTTTTTTTTGGAAGAAATTTTTGGAGAAAAAGAGATGAACAGCCAAATTACCCTTTACGATACGACCATGCGGGATGGGACCCAGGGCGAACACATCAACCTCTCGGCCGAAGACAAATTCCGTATCGCAAAAAAGCTGGACGACTTCGGAATCCCCTATGTAGAAGGGGGATGGCCCGGATCCAACCCAAAAGATGTCCGGTTTTTCGAGATGGCCAGGGAATCTGATTTCAAGAACTCCCGGATAACGGCCTTTTCCAGTACGTGCAGGCCCGGCATCGCCCCTCGGGATGATGACAACATCCGGGCCCTTCTCAAAACCGAGATGGGGACAGTGACCCTTTTCGGCAAGAGCTGGGACCTTCATGCCACAGAGATTTTGGGGGTCTCCCTGAAGGAAAATCTGAGGATGATCTGGGAAACCGTGGCATATCTGAGGGGGGAGGGGAAGGAAGTCATCTATGATGCGGAGCATTTTTTTGACGGCTGCTGGGCCAATCCCTCCTACGCCATGGAGACCCTGAAGGCCGCAGAAGAGGGGGGCGCGAACACCATCGTTTTGTGCGACACCAACGGCGGAAGGATGCCCTGGGAGATCACGGAGCTCGTGGGGAAGGTGGTTGCCGATCTCAAGGTTCCGATCGGTATCCACGCCCACAATGACTGTGGCCTTGCCCTGGCCAATTCATTGGCCGCGGTGGAGTCAGGCGCCCGAATGGTCCAGGGCACGATCAATGGGTATGGAGAACGGTGCGGCAATGTGGATTTGATCGCCGTCATCGGGAACCTCCAGTTCAAGATGGGGTATCCCTGCGTTCCCGAAGAGAGGCTCCGGCAGCTCACGGAACTCTCCCGTTTCGTGAGCGAGGTGGCCAATGTTCCGCCCATGAACCAACGTCCATTTGTGGGAAAGAGCGCCTTTGCCCATAAAGGCGGGGTCCATGTCAGCGCCATTCAGAAGAACCCGGCGGCCTATGAACACATGGATCCGAAACGGGTGGGGAATCGCCGACGGGTCCTTGTCTCGGATCTATCCGGGAAAAGCAATATCGCCTACAAGGCCCGGGAGATGGAGATCAAACTGGGGGGCAACGGGTACGACAGCCAGAAGATCGTGAGTGAGATCAAAAGACTGGAAGACGAGGGATATCAGTTCGATGCTGCGGAAGGATCCCTGGAACTTCTGATAAAAAAGGTTACGGGCCAGTTTCACGAGCCCTTTGCCCTGGAATCTTTTCGGGTCACCACCGAGAAAAACCGTCTGGGGCCGAGCGCCTGTCAGGCCACCATCAAGATCTCCGTAGGCGATGAGGAGGAGATTACCGCGGCCGAAGGAGATGGCCCGGTGAACGCCCTGGACAATGCCTTGCGAAAGGCCCTGACCAAGTTTTTTCCGCAGATCGGGGAGATGGGGCTCGTTGATTTCAAGGTCCGCGTCATCGACGGGAGCTGGGGGACCGGATCAAAGGTCCGGGTTCAGATCGAGTCGAGGGACGCCAGGGAGATCTGGTCCACTATCGGCGTTTCGGAAAACATCATCGAGGCAAGCTGGCAGGCCCTGGCCGACAGCTTTCAATATAAACTCAGCAAGGAAACAGGAGCCGTTTTATGAAGGTTACCCATAAAGGTCGTTCCACGGAGGAATGGGCCGCAGATGCTCGCAACCAGAGCCGTCTGCGGAGGGTCCTTATGAGGGATTGCACATCAACGCGTTACATCGGGTTCAATGCCATCAACTCATAAGGAGATGCTGTTATGGAAGACCATGTCGTTATATTTGATACAACCCTCAGGGACGGGGAACAATCCCCCGGCGCCAGCATGAACGTTGCTGAAAAGCTCCGGTTGGCCAAGCAGTTGGAAAAATTAGGGGTGGACGTCCTGGAGGCAGGATTCCCTGCCTCATCCCCCGGCGATTTCGAATCGGTCCAGATGATCGCCAACAAGGTGCGGAATGTCCAGGTTACGGCACTTGCCAGGACATCCAGGGAGGATATCGACAGGGCCTGGGAGGCCATCCGCGATGCAGCCAATCCCAGGATCCACACCTTTATCGCTACCTCGGACATCCACTTGAAGCACAAGTTGAATATGGATCGGGATCAGGTGATTCGAGAGGCGGTGGATGCGGTAAGGCATGCAAGAGGATTCACAGACAATGTGGAATTTTCCGCAGAGGACGGGACGCGGTCCGACAGGGACTACCTCTGCAAGGTGTTTGAGGCGGTGATCGACGCAGGGGCCGCTACCGTCAACCTCCCGGACACGGTCGGCTATGCAATACCCGAAGAGTTTTCTCAGCTGATTACCTATGTCAGACAACATACACCCAATATCCACAAGGCCGTCATGAGCGTCCACTGCCACAATGACCTGGGCCTGGCCACGGCCAACACCTTGGCGGGGATCCGGGCCGGGGCGCGTCAGGCAGAGGTCACCGTCAACGGCATCGGCGAGCGGGCAGGCAACACCTCCCTGGAGGAGGTCGTTATGACGCTCCATACCCGAAGGGATTGGGTGAACCTCACCACCTCCATCCATGCCAAGGAGATCCACCCCACCAGCAGACTCACCTCACTGATCACGGGTATTGTGGTGCAGCCCAACAAGGCCATTGTGGGTGCGAACGCCTTTGCCCATGAGGCCGGCATTCATCAGGACGGTGTCTTGAAGAACCCCATGACCTACGAGATCATGGCGCCCGAGACCGTGGGCCTCTCCAGCAATCGCTTGGTCCTCGGGAAGCATTCGGGAAGACATGCCTTCAGGGATAAACTGGCGCAGATGGGCTATGAGCTGTCAACCGAGGAATTGAACCGGCTTTTCGGGAAGTTTAAGGAATTGAGCGATAAACGAAAAGAGATCGTGGAAGAAGATATCGAGGTCCTGGTGGCTGAGGAGATCCTCCGGGTTCCGGATCATTACGAACTGGCGTACCTCAATGTGGTGAGCGGTACGGTGGAGATCCCTACGGCAACCGTCAAGCTCAAGATCAGCGGGGAGGAGGTCAAGGGCGCCGGGTTTGGTGTGGGGCCCATTGACGCCACATTCAACACCATCGCCAAGATGACCGGGAGCCGCTCAAAGTTGATGCGATTTTCGGTCAATGCCATCACCGGGGGGATGGATGCCCAGGGCGAGGTGATCGTCCGGCTGCAGGAAAACGGACTGGTGGCCTTAGGCAAAGGGGCGGACCCGGACATTATTACTGCCAGCGCAAAGGCCTATGTCAACGGTCTGAACCGTCTGGAACACCTGAAGAAGAATCCGAGACTGTCCCCTAACGAGGGGCTCCGGTGAGAAGAGTGGGCGATAAGCTGAAAGCTGAAAGCTGAAAGCCACACGTGACAAGCAACCAGGGGAGGAGGCGCCAGGCGTCAGGCGCAAGGGGTCTTCCGGCAACGGGCACCCCGCAACGGGAACCTTTGAACCTTATACCTCTGAACCTGAGGTTTTTTATAGGGAGAATCTGATGAGAAGAGAGGAAGTTGACCCATGGCCATGACCATCACTGAGAAGATCCTTGCGTCACATGCAGGGAGGGAGAGCGTCAGCCCGGGCGAGTTGATCGAGGTCGGGGTGGATCTGGCCCTGGCCAATGACATTACCGCTCCCATGGCGATCCGGGTGTTTAACGATCTGGGGAGGGATGAGGTCTTTGACCGCGACAGGGTTGCGCTGGTTCCGGATCATTTTGTGCCGAACAAGGATATCGAGTCGGCCCAACAGGTGAAGTTGATGCGGGAGTTTGCCCGAAAGCACCGGGTCAGGCATTTTTTTGAACTGGGCGAGACCGGGATCGAACATGTCATTTTGCCGGAAAAGGGACTTGTCTCTCCAGGCGATCTTGTTATCGGAGCGGACAGTCACACCTGCACCTACGGCGCGCTCGGTGCCTTTTCAGCGGGCGTGGGGAGCACCGACCTAGGCGCCATCCTGGCCACGGGGAAGACCTGGCTCAAGGTGCCTGCAACCATAAGGCTAATCTATGAGGGGAGACTCCGGCCCTGGGTGGGGGGAAAGGACCTTATCCTGTATGCCCTGGGTCTCCTGGGGGTGGAAGGCGCTGTTTACAAATCCCTGGAATTTACGGGGGATGCGGTGGATCGGCTTTCTATGGCCCATCGGTTCACTATGGCCAACATGGCAGTGGAGGCAGGGGCCAAAAACGGGATTTTTGCGCCGGATGAGACCACGAGGGCCTACATGACAGGGCGATCGGCCCGGCCCGGCCGTTTTCATAAGAGCGATCCTGATGCCTGTTTTGAACGGGAGATCCGGATCCCGGTGGATGACATGGAGCCTCAGGTGGCCCTGCCCCATTCGCCGGACAAGGTAACGCCCGTATCCAGACTGGATGCGGTTCCATTGGACCAGGTCTTTTTGGGATCATGCACCAACGGGCGTCTGGAGGATCTGCGGGAGGCGGCCGGGCTGCTCAAGGGACGCCATACGGCAGCGGGAACCCGGTTCATCGTGATCCCCGGGTCCCCGTCCATTTACAGGGAGGCCATCAAGGAGGGGATTATCGAAACCCTGTTGGAGGCGGGGGCCGTGATCGGCCCCCCCTGCTGCGGGCCCTGTCTGGGCGGACACATGGGGATCCTGGCGGAAGGAGAACGGGCCCTTTCCACCAGCAACCGGAATTTTATCGGCCGTATGGGGCATCCCAAGAGCGAGGTCTATCTGGCAAATCCGGCCGTAGCGGCGGCTTCCGCCATCATGGGACGTATTGCATCCCCGGATGCACTTTAGTAATTGGGGAATTGAGGGATGTATGGATTGAGAGATTTAGGGATTGGGCGATTGATATCTCCGTAATCTGTGGATGGGATTGAGGTTCTATGTCTGCAACTTCTGAACAAGTGAATGGCTTATTGGTTAACCCCCTGTAAAGACAAGAAACTCTTTGTGCCTCCGTGTCTCTGTGTGAGTCCCGCCTGGCGGGATTGGTTGCGGCTATGCCGTTTTAGAACTGGAGGGTGACAACAGAATGAAAATAGAGGGAAGGGTATGGAAATTCGGCGACCATGTGGATACGGACCTGATTATCCCGGCGAGATATCTGAATGTATCCGATCCGGAGGAACTGGCGAAGTCTTGTTTCGCGGATCTAAGACCTGAATTTGTCAAAGAGGTCCGTGCCGGCGATATTGCCGTGGCAGGGGTCAACTTCGGATGCGGTTCTTCCAGAGAACATGCCCCATGGGCCATGAAGGCGGCTGGGATCGGTGCCGTCATTGCAAAAAGCTGTGCAAGGATCTTTTATCGAAATGCGTTCAACATCGGTCTCCCTGTCCTGGAATCGGATGACGCCCCGGACGCTCTCCAAGACGACACCCGGATATCCGTCGATATTCTGAAAGGAGAGATCAGAGAGACGGATACGGGAAAGATCTTTTTGGCCAAGCCGATTCCGGAGTTTATGATGAAAGTCATTCAGTCGGGGGGGCTGGTCTCTTATATTCGGAAAACGGGCACGCATCTATATGGGAGCGGAGGTTGATACGCTTGAAGCTGAAAGCTGAAAGGCCAGAAGGCTTTTTGCTGTGGCCGCTATTGTCTGATCCTAACATGGTACTGCGTGAAAAAAATGAGTCTAACACAGAGGCACAAAGAAGTAAAAATTTGCCTGTGTATGGTGAGAGGATTCCAAGGTAAGAGAATCAAGAGAAAAGGGGGATTATCATCAAACTCAACGGCGCGCAAATTATACTGCGGGCGCTCCAGGAAGAGGGGGTCGATGTCATCTTCGGCTTTCCGGGGGGCGCGGTGGCGGATATCTACGATGAACTGGTCAAGACGGACATCCGTCATATCACCGTACGGCACGAACAGGGGGCGGTCCACGCAGCGGACGGATATACCCGCGCATCCGGCAAGGTAGGGGTCTGTCTGGTCACCTCAGGACCGGGCGCCACCAATACCGTATCCGGAATCGCATCGGCCTATATGGATTCCATCCCCATCGTTGTCCTGACTGGGCAGGTCCCCACCGAACTCATCGGGAATGACGCCTTTCAGGAGGTGGATATCGTCGGCATCACACGGCCCTGCACCAAGCACAATTACCTGGTAAAAAGGGTCGAAGATCTGGGAAGGGTCCTGAAGGAGGCATTCTACGTGGCGCGTTCCGGGAGGCCGGGGCCGGTCCTGGTGGACCTGCCCAAGGACGTGATCAAGGCGAGCACTCTCTATCGCCCTATAAAAAACATTGAACTCAGGTCCTATAACCCCACCTATGAACCTAACTTCAGGCAGCTTCCCAAGGCCGTCAAGCTCATAAAGGAGGCCAAACGGCCCATGATCCTTGCCGGGGGAGGGGTCATCCTTTCCAGGGCCTCGGAAGCACTGCAGACCCTGGCAAGAAAGATCCAGACCCCCGTGGCCGGCACCCTCATGGGCCTGGGGGCCTTTCCCGGGAGCGATCCTTTGTGGCTGGGGATGATCGGCATGCACGGGACCTATCGCGCCAACATGTCCTCTGCGGAATGCGATCTTCTTATGGCTGTGGGGGTCCGTTTTGACGACAGGGTCACGGGGAAAGTGGAGACTTTCGCCCCCAAGGCCAAGATCGTTCATATCGATATCGATCCCACGTCCATTCGCAAAAATATCCCTGTTTCGGTTCCCATTGTGGGGGACTGCAGACTGACCCTCCAGAAACTCAACGCCCTTCTTGAGACGGAGGAACTTGGGGATATGTCTCAGGAGAGAAAGGCATGGCTGGGCCGGATAGGGGAGTGGAAGGCGACCAAGACGCTCAGGTACGTTCAGAAGGACGTGATCAAACCCCAGTACGTGGTGGAGAAGCTGTGCGAAATTACAAGAGGGGAGGCCATCATCACCACTGAGGTGGGCCAGAACCAGATGTGGGCTGCCCAGTACTATGCGTTCGATCGCCCCAACTGTTTTATCACCTCCGGGGGACTGGGGTGCATGGGATTCGGCTTGCCGGCTGCCATCGGCGCGCAGGTGGCCTGCCCTGACAGGCTTGTGGTGGATATTGCGGGAGACGGGAGCATTCAGATGAACATCCAGGAGATGGCCACGGCCATGCAATTCGGGCTCCCTGTCAAAATTATCATCCTGAACAACGGCTGTCTCGGAATGGTCAGGCAGTGGCAGCAACTCTTCTACAACCGTTGTTACGCCCACACCCGGATGGAGACGGCCCCCAATTTCGTGAAACTGGCCGAGGCCTACGGCGCTGTGGGTCTTCGGGCGACCCGGCCGGAAGAGGTGGAGCCGGCGTTGAAAAAGGGCCTTTCCCATCCAGGTCTTGTGATCATGGATTTTGTGGTGGAGAAAGAGGAGTGCGTCTATCCGATGGTGCCGGCAGGGGCCCCCATCACTGAAATGCTCCTGGTCTGAACCGCGAAGGAGGAATCAACCTGGATTTTCGTCAGGCAAAGGGATACCCATGGAAAACGAAAAGGAAAAGAGACACATCCTCTCCATGCTGGTGGACAATCAGCCCGGCGTCCTCTCGCGGGTGGCCGGTTTCTTCAGCAGCCGGGGATTCAATATCAACAGCCTGTGCGTTTCCGAGACCACCGATCCGCTCGTCTCCAGGATCACCCTCGTGGCCGTGGGGGATATGGGCGTCCTGGAACAGATCAAGAAACAGCTCAACAAGCTGATCAATGTCATCAAGGTGTTGGATTTTACCGATGTGGACTATGTTCAGCGCGAGACTGCCCTGGTCAAGGTGCGTGCAAAGCCGGAACACCGCGCTGAGATACTGAGGATGGCGGATATATTTCGGTCCAGGGTGGTGGATGTGGGGTCGGAATACTATACGGTGGAGATCACGGGAGATGAGGGGAAGATTAACGCTTTCCTGAAACTCATAAAACACATGGGCATCAAGGAGATCGCGAGGACCGGGGTCGTTGCCCTGGCGCGTGAAAAAAAATAAAAGGAGGCGTTATGGCAGAAATAGATTTTGGCGGTGTGTTGGAAGAGGTGGTGACCTCAGAGGAGTTTACCCTCAAAAGGGCACAGGATGTGCTTAAAAATGAAACCGTGGCCGTGATCGGTTACGGGGTCCAGGGACCGGGTCAGGCCCTCAATATGATGGATAACGGGATAACGGTCATCGTCGGTCAGCGTGAGGGGGGGAGTTCGTGGCAACGGGCCGTAGCCGATGGATTCGTGCCCGGAAAGACCTTGTTTTCACCCAAGGAGGCGGCCGAGCAGGGGACCCTCATCCAGTACCTGGTATCCGATGCAGGGCAGGTCGCCCTCTGGCCGGAGATCAAGCGTTGCCTTCACAAGGGGGATGCCCTGTACTTCTCCCACGGGTTTTCCATCACCTATAAGGATCAGACGGGCGTGGTCCCGCCCCCGGACGTGGACGTCATCCTGGTGGCGCCCAAAGGATCGGGCCGGACGGTTCGGTCCAATTTCCTGGCAGGAAGCGGGATCAACTCGAGCTACGCGATCTTCCAGGACGCCACGGGCCAAGCCCGGGAACGGACCCTGGCCACAGGGATTGCCATCGGATCGGGGTATCTCTTCCCCACCACCTTTGAAAAAGAGGTCTACAGCGATCTTACCGGTGAACGGGGCGTCCTCATGGGATGTCTTGCCGGGGTCATGGAGGCCCAGTACGCTATCCTGCGAGACCATGGGCACAGCCCGAGCGAGGCCTTTAACGAGACCGTGGAGGAGCTGACCCAGAGCCTCATCCGGCTGGTGGCGGAGAAGGGGATGGACTGGATGTTCGGCAACTGCAGCACCACGGCCCAGCGGGGCGCCCTGGATTGGAAAGCACGGTTCAGGGAGGCGGTGGTTCCGGTCTTTGACGACCTCTACAAGAGTGTTGTGTCTGGAGAGGAGACCCGGATCGTCCTCGACGCAAACAGCCGGCCGGATTACCGCAAGGGCCTTGAAAAGGAACTCGCGGAAATCAGGGATTCGGAGATGTGGCGGGCGGGGGCGGCGGTCCGGGGCCTGCGGCCTGAAAACAGGAACAGGAAGCAGGGAGAAGACGCATGAAAAAATCGTATCAGATTGGGGTTATCGCCGGCGACGGCACCGGCCCGGAGGTGGTGGCCGAGGGGATAAAGACACTTAAGGCCGTATCCGGGATGTCGGATTTTGATCTCCAGTTCACAACCTTTGATATCGGGGGAGATCGGTATCTCAGGGAAGGTGTGTTGGTACCCGATGATGAGATCAGGGCGTTGAAGGCCCAGGATGCCATTTTCCTGGGGGCCATCGGTCATCCGGAGGTCACCCCCGGAATCCTGGAGAGGGAGATCCTCCTGAGACTCCGCTTCGAGCTGGACCTCTATATCAATCTCCGGCCGATCGCCCTTTTTGAGGGCGTTGACACGCTCCTCAAGGGGAAAGGGCCGGAGGACATCGACTTTGTGGTCATCAGGGAAAATTCAGAGGGGATGTATGCGGGAGGAGGGGGATTTTTCAAGAAAGGGACCCCGGATGAGATCGCTCTCCAGGAGTCGGTCAATACCCGCAAGGGGGTGGAACGGTGCATCCGGTACGCCTTTGACTATTGCCGGAAACGGGATGGGAAAAAGCAGCTGACCCTCTGCGCCAAGACCAATGTGCTCATCTACGAATCCGACCTGTGGCACCGGGTCTTTTACGAGGTCGCCAGGGAATTTCCGGATATCTCGGTCAATTATCAGCATGTGGACGCCCTCTCCATGTGGATGATCAAGAACCCGGAACAGTTCGACGTGATCGTCACCGGCAACCTGTTCGGCGATATCATCACGGACATCGGCGCAATCATCCAGGGGGGCCTGGGGATTGCGGCCGGCGGGAACATCAACCCCGAGGGGACCGCCATGTTCGAGCCGATCGGCGGTTCGGCCCCCAAGTACGCGGGGCTGAGCAAGATCAACCCCTTGGCCGCGATTTGCGCCGCACAGATGATGCTGGCCCATTTAGGCGAAGAAACGGCTGCAAAACGTCTCCTTGCCGCCGTCAAGGAGGTGGTCAAGGAAAAGATCGTCAGCCTCGATGCCGGGAAAATGGGCTGTTCCACCAGCGAAGTGGGGGACCTGGTGGTGGGCTGCCTGGGCTGATGCCCTGTCACTCCCAATAATGATCTCACACAAAGACAAGGGGAGAGATTGGTTCTGATCACGGGGGAGGGGCCGTGAAAGGCCTCCCTCTGACCACTCACAGACCTCCTTGCCTCGAAGCGCTGCGCAAGGTCACATGGAAAAGACAGGCGGCGCACAGAAGGATGGCCCCCAGGAGGAGAGACAGGTTGCTGTAGGGACCTGCGGAGGCCGTGGCCGTCAGGGGATTGAGGGGGACGTGATCCCCGGTAATGTCGAGCAGCTTTCCGATAAGCGCGGCGCTGAAGGCGCCCGAGATGAAGAAGAAGAGGTTGTACACGCCCATCCCGACACCTAACTGATCCCGCGGGAGCGTGGAAGAGACCGTATAGGCGATGGAGGACTGAAACAGGGAAAACCCCATGTAGCACAGGATCAGGTTCAAGGAGATGACCCAGGGGCGTAATCCCGCGAAGGTGGAGAGAAGGAGAAATCCCGTCATGAGGAGCGTTATGGCGGTATATACCACGGGTGAGCTTCCTCTTGCATCCACGAATCTTCCGCCCATGGTACCTGTGACAGCGCCGGCCATGGCCCCGGGAAACATCACCAGCCCGATATTGCCGGTTTCCAGGGCATTGAGGTCGCGCAGCATTAAGGGGGCCATGAAGAGCACGCCGAAAACCGTACTCAGGGCCAAAAAGGCCATGATGATCATGTTGCGGTAAGGCCCATTGAGGAACAGGGAGGGGCTCACGAAGGGGAACTCCCTGTGACGGATATGCACCAGGAAGCCGGCCATCAGGATTACCCCCGCCGGCAGTGTCCACCACACTGAGGTGGTGATAAAGACGAGGAGGGCGCCGGTGGCGGTCACCATGAGGAGTGCCCCCGGCATATCGAATCTGCCCTTGCGCCGGGTTTCTTCCGGGAGATACCGCCGGAACGCCGGGATGGTACCCAGGGTGAGCGTAGAGATGATAAACAGATACCGCCAGTGAAACGTTCCGGTCAGAAACCCGCCCAGGATGGGGCCTATACCGGCCCCCACCGCCACGGTGGAGGCCAGGATCCCGAGTACCCGTCCCTTTTCCGAAACGGGGAAATAGACCGTGGCGATGAGCATCCCCAAAGCGGGAATGGCTCCGCTCCCCGAGGCCTGCACCATGCGGGCCGCGATCAGCATGGGATACCACTGTGACAGGAAACCGATGATGGATCCGGCATTGAACAGGATCAGGCCGATGGTTACAAGGGTCTTGATGGGATAGGTGTCCGCAAGCCTGCCATAGGTGACCGAACTGATGGCGAAGATGATCACATACCCGCTCACCACCCAGCTCACCCGTGAAGGAAGGAGACGAAACTCTTCTGCGATATCCGGAAGAGACACGTTGAACATGGTGGTATTGAGGACCGAGAAGAAGACAGCGGTGGCAAGGAACAGAATGAGTCTTCCATGGGCGGGCGATCCCGCCACGGGTATGTTGCAGGTCTCTTTTTCTAACATGATGAATGGGGTTTTTCCGTATAGGGATCTTTACAATCTGGGGGAAGACAGGCCGCCAACGGCCCGGGGGCACTAAGCTCCTGCCCTCCTTCTTTTTGCACTCACCCATCTTTTCGGCCTTATATAACAAATCCTCCCGGCTGTACACCCTGAAGAGACCAGGAAGATCTTCGAGATCGTTCTTGTGGCTGGTTTGTAATCGGGTGACAACTTCATCAATACCACGTAAAAAGAACTGCGAGTTACGTTCACTGCTTCGTTCCATGTGGTGCGGGCGCCAAGGGTGAAGATGATGGAATGTCTTTTCTTCCCGGGTGTTCCAGTAGCGGCGCCCGATACACGATATTGACTATAAGACACTCAAGAAGACCAACATAGGTCAACAAATCAAGCCGTCATGAATTTAAGGCAAAATAATCATGCCCCGCATGTTCCAAATCAAAGGGCGGTTCAGCGTGCCTTGGTCATTACCAAATGCCTTTGGGTTACCGTACCCGGGGGCGTTTTTGTTTGGGGAGGATGGGACAACAGGCCGCCAGTCCTTCGGCTGCGTCGGCACCAACGTACGGGGCTGCATGGTTCCATCATCAGTTGAACGGATTATAGCGGAGAAGGCATAAAATCAGAGGCGTCGTTCTGCCCCCTTGCGCCCGCTCTGAACGCATTTCCTCAGCGCCCCGGTATAGGTGATCTTGCGGATACGGTCTTGAAGGCCCCATCCGTATATGATAGGATTGGCATCAAGAATCTGGCTGATGATTGAACATTCATGGATGGACACCATTTAGGTTAATATTCAGATACGTTGGAGGTGTACAATGAGAGCGTACAAAAGTGTTTTACTTAGCACCCTGATATCTGTTTTTGTCGCAGCTGCCCTCCTTTCATGCAGTGATGGAGATTCAACAATTTCTCAAACCCCTCAAGATTTAACCAACCGAATCCATGTACTCACTTCCGGTACAGCCATACTAACCCCAACTGCTGAACCAGACCAATATGTCCTGACATTTAGCCAGGTATTGCCCGATGTTGCCTGGTATACGGACAGACCGTCTCGGGACACTGGCGTCTATCTGATGGAAACATTCATTTCATCGGTATGGCCGACGGTATATGGGAACGAAAATCCAAATACCGTCCTGCAATTTAACATGCCAAGCACTCAAGCGACGGAGGGATGTTTTTTACACGTCAGCAATCCTGAATATGATGCGGCTAATGACATTCTGACCTTTGATGCCACTTTGCTGCAATCCACATTGGATAATGAGAGCGCAGCACCTTTAGAAATGGACAATGCCGTGATGACAATTCTGAATAATATTTTGACAGAACAGAGAGCCTCTTCGTATGCCCAATACTGTCAAAAAGCCACCGTTGAATCAACCTCAACAACCAGTTCAACATCAGGCAATAAGGCCTATACCCTGACGCTTCATCAACCAGACTCAGAGATTTTTCAGGTTGATCATGCACCCAGTCGTTATTCATCTGTCATGTCAGACGATTCATTCATGGAAAAATGGAATAACATCTTCGCAGACTCCTTGCCTAATGCTTCTTTGGTTGGCAACTCAGATAGCAATACCCTTGAATTGTATTTGTTCACACTCTCAAATCCCGTATACAATGCGATCAACCACAGTATAACCTATTTAGCAACACCACTATTTGATGAATCCCTTGACTATCCCGCATTAAATTCCGCAGTTTTGCTAATTGACGCTGGAATCGGAATCCCGGCAATAGAAGCTAAAGGAAACAGGATGTACTATTCAAATTCCAAAAAGGCGAATGGTGAATACAAGAGATTCATTCCGAGAGGCGTTGCATATCAACCCGAAGATAATACCGATCCGATCAGTGATGATAAATTTGATATAATTAGTGATAACTTAGTTCCGATGTTAAAGGATTTGAATGTCAACAGTATTCGTGTCTATCAGGTAGACGCAACCCTGTCTCATGATAAGGTGATGGAATTACTTGCGAACAACAATATCTATGTTTTTGTCGGCCTCGCAGACGGGTTGGGATGTGCTGTAGACAGGAATAATCCCCAATGGACCTCCTCTCTATATGATTGCATGTCAAAAAAGATTGATGCGTTTCAGAAGTACAATAATGTTCTTGCTTTTTCAGTTGGAAATGAAGTGTGGGTAGGAGGAACCGATACCTATGGCATCGCTTCTGTACTGAAAGCTGCTGTTCGCGATATGAAAGCTTACATTAAAGGGAAACATTACCGACAAATACCTGTCGGCATGGTTTCACGTGACGCTCCCGCGACCACTTATCCGAATATTCAATATTCCGCCTGTCAATACGGGGAAGTCACTGATGCCAACGCGGATAACAGCGCTGATTTTATCGGTTATAATATGGAAAGATGGAACAGTCCAGATCAGTCCTTTCATGCATATGATGATTTCATCAATCTAATTACAGAAAACCAATTTAACATACCCGCTATTTTTACTGAATGCGGCGTCCCCTACGACCTATATTATCCTACTCCCGGCCAAAGCGTCCGGGATTGGAGCCAAATGAAATATATCGGCACCGATGCCCAATTTCCAACAACCCCTTCGACAAACAATATATTTCCAAATATTACAGGCGCGTTTGCGTTTAGACTGTTAGATCGAACCGATGGATCCCATTGGGGGCTAAACACTTCAGACAATTATTCATTAACCTCACACATTCCGCTCGGCGGGTATGATCATCTTAGAGATGTGTATGCGGATGCCTCGAAAAAAACCTACATAGAAATTCCTCCCGCACCCACCACACAACGCCCTCCCTGCCCGTCAGGATACAGCGCGCCAAAACCGACTCCTTCTGATCCGACAGGCGAAACCATAACCATTACGGTTGCTTTGCACAACTCGCCCCAGGACACGAGTTTGAACACAGCGGTGAACTATGTGAACGGTAATGGTGAGACCAAAAATGCGTTTATCAAGCATATGCTGGCAGGAGATTCCACGACAATCACTATCCCCAAAGAGTCAACTTCTATTGTCTCAGGGTGGATAACCGGTAACAGTTTTGATGGCTGGTATAATATTTGTGGGGATGATAACCCGGGAATTGCATTAACTGGACAAAACGGTACTGCGAATCTCACCTGGCATTCATGTTCGTTTTCACCCAATTAGAATCGTTGTCGGGTATGAGAGGTTAGAATCTTTGTTTGCAATCCCGCCCTGCGGGACAATTTGCGGAGAAGTTTTGGTGAACCTCCAAGGCGCGAAGGACGGGAAGAAGTTTTGGTTGGTTCGTTCCGATCCTGGAAGAAAGACCCCAGTGAAATGCGCTTCGCTGTCGTTTGCATGAATTTCACGAGGCAGGTTCAGGATCAGAACAGACCAAGCCCTGCCGGGCGGTAGTCCGTTATTCGGTAATAGCCTTTGGACAAAAAAATCTTTGTGTCTTGGTGGCTTTGTGTGAATCCCGCCTATATTGGCGGGATTGGTTGCGGCCTTCAGGCCGCCTTAGGCAAATAAGCACCTGAAACAGTTGCAAAGCATCCCGCTGTAAAGGGTAACGCCTTGAACTGAGATCGTTGATGTTGCCCGGTGAGGGGACCTCCGTGCTGCCGTTTAGGGCACGTTGTCTCTTTGTTGCCTAACAAGTCAACATTGAAAAACTCCGGTTCACCGCGGGTTTGATTCTCAGGATACGGACGCAAGGGCAGGAGGCGTTGATATGTGTAGGCATAAAACCTCTTGGATTGTAGGTTGTCTGGTAGTGGTGTTGCTTTCTCTGCCGATGTTGTCCTTTTCCGCGCAGGAACGCAGAATGGCGCTCGTGATCGGTAACAGCAACTATCCATCGGGCGGGAGTCTGGCAAACCCTATCAGCGATGCCCGGGCAATGAAAAAGGCCCTTGAAGGTCTTGGGTTTACCGTGCTCAAGTACGAGAACTGCACCCAAAAAGAGATGAGAATGGCCATGGACGAGTTTGGGAGCAAACTGAAGGGCCAGGACGTGGGGCTGTTTTTCTATGCAGGGCACGGGGTCCAGGTGGGCGGATACAACTATCTCATTCCTGTGGATGCAAGCCTGAACAATGAAAAAAAGGTGGAATACGATTGCGTGAGGGCGGACCGGGTGCTGGCGGACATGGAACACGCAGGGATCCGGACAGCCATTGTCATTCTGGATGCGTGCCGGGACAACCCCTTTGAACGGAGCTGGCGGAGAGGAAAAGCTGGGGCAGGGCTGGCCTTCATGAATGCGCCGTCTGGATCTCTCATCGCCTACTCCACGGCCCCGGGCAAGACGGCCCTGGATGGTTCAACCGGGAACAGCCCCTACACCGCTGCCCTTCTGGAACACATAGGCTCCCCTGACATTACGGTACTGCAAATGTTTCAGCGGGTTCGGTCGAGTGTGGTCCAAAGCTCCAGCAACAAACAGATTCCGTGGGAATCCACCTCACTGAAGGGGGATTTCTATTTCGCTGCCTTGAGAAAGGACTCTGGCATTGACGTCGAGCGAGCGAAGCTGGAGAAAGAGAGGCAGGAACTGGAGCGATTGAGGAAGGAAACTGAAAGGCGCCGCATCGAGGAAGAAAGGGCGAAGCTCGAGCAGGAGCGACGAGAACTGGATCGGATGAAAGCAGAGCAACAAAGGAAAGAACGCGAGCTCCAAGAACGGAAGTCAAAATTGGAGATAGGACAGAAACGTATTGGAGAGGAAAACCAAAAAATCACATCCATAGATGAAACAATCATTTCTAAAGAAAAACTCAAATATTATGTAAAACTTTATAACATTGATGATGAAGGACGAGTTTTCGTTAATGATAATCTTGTGAAAAAAGTAGGTTATAAGGGTGATAGCGACTGGATAAATATAACAGACTTTTTGAAGGAAGGAAATAACAAAGTACGCTTCGAATTGTATAATGGGCCAGGGGGTTGGACATATGGTTTTAAATTGCGCAAAGGCAAAGATATAGTTTGGGAAGATGAATGCGGGCGAGCTGGTTATCGTGGTTGTAATAATAATGACTACACCAGTGGAATGATTTATAGAAAAGAAGTACAGATTGTATGGTAGCGTCGCATTTCTGAAACAATGGCTTAGGTCCTTTATATATTTACATTTGCGGGAACTCCACAATTCAATATGTTATGCTCCTCGTTCCCATTCTACCGCGGGAAGGCACTGGCGTCACTCATTAGAAGGCCCTCTGTCACATCTTAATTTACGAATCCCTCTGTTCCCAAGCTCCAGCTTGGGAACACGCTTTCTTGGAAGCTCCGGCTTCCTGCCAAAATGAGAGCGCAGACCATGCGAACCCGGTACAAAACTCGTGTCAAACGCCAACAGCGGGTCCGCATTCGTCACTTCCAACCACGGAATAGGCCGTCGCGTTTGCGTTTATTGCCAAAGGAATCCTGCGCCAGGTTCGAATCAGGTCGCTGTTGTTGCTTTTGCCCTCAACCTGAAACACGGAACCAGTGAACGCTTACGATTTTCATAGCCGTTTTGGTAAGTCCCGTGTAGATGTCGAAGAAGGGCTGGCGAGTTCCAGCCAGACTCTGTGACAGCAGGAACACTCACTGAAATTCTTGACAAAGAGGAGGCATAAATAGAAAATATTCTACAAAATAGTCACTTCGGGTTTTTCCATGCAAAATAATCTACCCGAAATCGTCTTCCCTTGCCTTGGAAGCTGGTGCTTCCGGGGTAAGGGAAGACGACCATTCGGCCCTAAGGCCATCGGCTGCTTTGGCTTTCCGGCCCCTGGATCACAGTCAAAAACATCTTGACTTACAGGCAGTTATTGACTATCAAACCTCCAAGAATGCCAACATTGGCCAACAAATCAAACCGTCATGAATTTAAGGCAAAATAATCATGCCCCGCATGTTCCAAATCAAAGGGCGGTTCAGCGTGCCTTGGTCATTACCAGACGCCTTTGGGTAACTTATAACCGGGAGCCCGGCATTCCTGACAGATTGGGACGCCCGAATCTCTTGCAGCAGAACGCAAAGAACCTCGGTAGACAAAGACTGAGATGGTGTGCGTAGACGAATTGACCAGCACTTACGGGTTTGATAGATTTATGACAACGATTCATGAAATCCGTGTAAAGATCAAGAGGCGTCATTACGAATACTCCAAACATGCTGTCGATCAAAGTATCAAAAGAGACATCAGCGTTACCGAATTGGAGGATGCGGTAGCTGGGAAAAGTGAAGTTATTGAAGACTACCCCGAAGACAAGTATGGCCCGAGTTGTCTCATCCTGGGGTACACCAGAGCGGGCCGGCCTTTGCACATACATTGCAGTTACCCGAGCCGGCCGCTCATCAAGATCATCACATTATACCAGCCTGACCCTGAGCTGTGGATCGACTTTCGGGTCAGAAGGTGAGACATAAGGAGACTTGGAATGAAAGAGACAATGGTAAACTCTAAAGTAACCTACACACTGGAACATGATGGCAAATTTTTTATTGTTGAAAATGTGCCAGCACGTGTATGCAGAGAGACCGGAGAGCAGTTCTTTTCTCCTGAGACAGTCGAGCATATCCAGGGCATTATCAAGAGCAGGGAGAACCCCGACAGGGTGATGGAGACTCCCGTGTATAATTATGGATAACAGCAACGCCCGGCATGTCGCTTGAGTGGCACCGGTCTGCTCAAGCTGTTTTGAAAGGATGTTTCTCTGAGATTAACTGGTTGTTATCGCATTGTCCTTTTCCCGAACGGACAGATTGGATAGACCAACAAATCAAACCCCCATAAAGTTGAGGCAAAGAAACCATGCCCGGTACGGTAGAAATCAAAGGTGAGTTCAGCGTGCCTTGGTCATCACCAGACGCCTTTGGGTTGCCATACCCAGAGGCGTTCTTGTTTGGGGAGGATGGGACAATGGGCTGTCAGACCTTCCCATGCGCCGGCGCCAAGGTACGGGGCAGCATAGTTCCATGATCAGTTGAACAGATTATAGCGGAGAAAGGCATAAAAGCATATGCGTTCCCGTTCTGGCCTTAGCTTCTGATAAGCCGGAAGCATGATTTCCGACAACAAGAGACATATGGGACGCGGTTTTAAGGTCTATCTGTTAGGTCTCATATGTAGATTGCAGAAAGATGCCTGGATATTTGGTGAAAAAGGGAGAGGGATCGCGCGGATGAACAAATCTTAAGAGAGCCCTTCAGCTTACGGAAAATTGTCTGATATTTTTGCGTTAGAGCTGCGAAAGGAGCACACACGAATGTCTCTCGAATTGAGAATAGACAACTACAAGTCGATTCGCTCGGCGCAACTCGACCTGCGTCCGGGCATCACTATTCTGGTTGGCCCAAACGGATCAGGAAAGACCTGCATTTTGTCAGCATTGCAGTTCCTGCGAGATGTTTTCAGAGTTGGTGCCGCCCAGGCACTTGCGCGCTAGGGCGGTGCGCGAAGAGTGTCCCATCACGGTCAGTCGCAACTGAGATTCTCCTTCGATCAATCGTATGGGCAGCGCACCTATCGTCGTCGTAAGATCCCCTGCAAGTTCTCGTGGAGGATGACCATCGCGCAAGCGGGGTCAGACCAAATCGCGACCATCGTATCGGAGAAGGCTGAGGTAACGGGTGTCTATGGCAGCGCTGAGGTAAGCCTGTTCTCTTTTGATATAGACAGAAGCACGGCGAAACCAAAACTGAAGCTGAATCTGTGTATGAAGGGGTCTGCTCTTGACTCATCCTTGAGAACCTCAGTAATCTGGCCGTATGACCAGACGATTAAGAATCCAGTTCCCAAATGCCTGGTACCATGTGATGAATCGGAGGAAAGAGAAGGGGGATATCTATGCTCTTATGCCTTGCCTTGAGGGTTGAAAGGATTATGTGAATCATGTGTCGCTGTTGACTATTCAACTTGATAGGCAAAATGGTCGGTGAATGTTAATGCATTATGCCAAGGAGATCTCGGATAGAATTGGCAGGCGCCCTGAACCATAGCATGGTCAGGGGAATTGAAAAGGGAGCCTCGCGGCTTGGAAGCCGCTCCCACAGTAGGATAAACCGCGGATGGACAAGTTCATATAATTCAAGGCCCGTATGTGGGTTGGGTAAGGAAGATTCAGGGAGAACCAGAGCCTAAGTGAATGGACTCATTTTTCGGGACATGAAACCCGATAGCATCCTGTCAGGTAAGCGAAATGCCAAAGCAAAAAAAGACGATAGAAAAGGGAAAGACGGATACCTACCGGCACCCCACGGCGGAATCGCTGCTCCGGCCGGAGGTTGGGACCCAGGCCCAGTTCCGAAAGAAGAAGCCCCCCGTTAAATAGCGCTACGACGATTCCCTCGACCCGGCCATGTCATGGGACGAAGGGAACGCTGTCAGGGAAAAGGGGGAGAGGCTGATTCGTGAAATACTGGAGGCCGATTCCCTTGAGACAGCGAAGACCGCTGCAGAAGCGCTCAAGGCCATGTCTGTCCCCTTTCTAAACTGGTCGGGCAAGGCGGAACGGGCGGAATTCGAGGTGCCGACGCTGCCCCTCTTCATTCACGAGCGTCTGAGCACGACTGCGATCATCGAGACCCTCAAGGGCCACAAAAAGGGGATGGAACAACTGACCCTCTTCGGGGACCCTCATCACTCCATTGCCGATCAGGTCCTGAAGGCCTATGAATATGCGGACAAATGGGTCAACCGCATGATCCTCGGGGATTCCCTCGTGGTCATGAACTCCCTCCTCCATTACGAAGGCATGGGCGGCCAGGTCCAGACGATCAACATGGACCCGCCATACGGGGTCAAATTCGGCTCCAATTTCCAGCCCTTTGTCCGCAAGCGCGACGTCAAGCACGGCGACGACGACCACATGACCTACGAGCCCGAGATGGTCCAGGCCTATCGGGATACGTGGGAGCTGGGTCTGCATTCTTATCTGACCTATATGCGGGATCGGCTCTATCTGGCACATGAACTGCTCGCGCGTTCAGGGAGTATTTTTGTGCAGATTAGCGATGAGAACCTACATCATTTGGCAGAGTTAGCGGATGAGATTTTTGGCAGCGAGAACAAGATTGCGCTAATTGCGTTCAAAAAGACCGGATTTGCAAGCAGTGTGGGATTGTCTACCACACACGATTTCATTCTCTGGTATGCAAAGAATAAAGAATACACTAAGCTGAGACCGGTGTTTGGGATCAGAGACATTACACCCGCTGAACTCGAATTTTACGACCATCTTGAAACGGACAACGGCGAAAGAAGACCTCTGACAAAGGAAGAAAAAGCACTGGGAGAAAAGATCCGGAGTCTTGGAAGGCCTTTTGGGAGGAACCCTCTTGTTTCTCCAGGTTGGCAGGAGTCCTTGGGATACGCTGTAGAAATGGATGGAACTTTGTTCCGCCCACCGAGGAATTGTCACTGGAAAACTCATGAGCAAGGAATGGAGCGCCTGCGACAGGCTCGTCGTCTTGCGGTAAAGGGAAATACCCTACGCTTTGTGAGGTATTTTGATGACTTTGCGCTACAGCCGCTTGGAACTGTTTGGAATGATACCGGTATTGGAGGCTTTGTTGGAGATGAGAGGCTTTATGTGGTTCAAACCGATACAAGGGTTATTGAACGTTGCATCCTCATGACCACCGATCCCGGTGACCTAGTTCTCGATCCCACCTGTGGGAGCGGGACCACGGCCTATGTGGCCGAGCAGTGGGGCCGGCGGTGGATCACGACGGATGTCAGCCGTGTGCCGCTGGCACTGGCCCGGCAGAGGCTTTTGACCGCGACATTCAATTATTATGAACTGAGGGACGAGGCCATGGGGCCTGCGGGCGGGTTTGTATATAAGCGTAAGCAGAACAAAAAGGGGGAAGAGGTGGGCGGCATTGTTCCCCACATTACCCTCAAGAGCATTGCCAACAACGAACCCCCGGCCGAAGAGGTCCTGGTGGACCGGCCTGAGACGGTCAACAGCATTACCCGGGTCAGCGGTCCCTTTGTGTTCGAGGCGACTATCCCCACGCCCATGGACTGGCAAGAGGAGAAATCAGAGACCAAAGGCGTCCAGGAGGCGCAGGGCGTCTATGAGGACCGGATGCTGGAGGTGCTCCGAAAGGTGAAGACTCTGCATCTGCCGGACAACCGAAAGATCGATCTTAAGAATGTCCGCCTTCCTGCCAAGACCCTGACCCTGTCCGCAGAGGCCATCGCCAACGGGGGCCATGCCGACGATATGGCCGGGAAGGCCGTGGCCTTTGTGTTCGGCCCTGAAAACGGCTCTGTGAGTGAACGGCTGGTATACGAGGCCGCCAAAGAGGCACACGGCAAGGGCGACTATGCGCATCTGTTCGTGGTGGGATTCGGCATCGAGCCCAACGCCAGGACCCTGGTCGAAAAATGCGCCGAGGTGATGGGGATCCCGGCCACCTATGTGGAGGCGGCCCGGGACCTGATGATGGGCGACCTGTTGAAAAACCTGCGCTCTTCCCAGGTCTTCAGCGTGTGCGGGCTCCCGGAAATCGAAATCGTCAAATCGGATGAGGACAAGTACCAGGTAAAGTTGGTGGGACTGGATGTCTTTGATCCGATCACCATGACCCATGAATCCAGCACAGGGGATTATGTGCCGGCGTGGTTCCTGGACACGGATTACAATGGAACGGTCTTCCATGTTTGCCAGGCTTTTTTCCCGCGCACCGGCGCCTGGGACAACCTGCAGAAGGCGTTGAAGGCGGATTACGAGGTGAATGTATGGGAACACCTTGCGGGAACAGTGAGCGCACCTTTTGAAGCGGGAGATTACGGTCGGGTTGCTGTGAAGGTCATTGACGATCGCGGCAACGAACTGGTGGTGATCAACGACCTTGGGGAGGCGGTGAAATGATCCGGGCTGTTAACATTCGACGATTCAACAGGTTTGAAGAAATTCATCCGGAAGTCAGAGACAAGCTGGACAAGATCATGGAGGCGTTCAGGCGATGACAGGTTTTGAGGTGCAGGACCCGATCCTGAATTCCCCATATGAAGAGCCTCAGGAATACTGGCGGATTATCGAAGGCGAGGAACCTGAACGCATGCCGGGCAGGCGACCGGCCATGTATTACTATCGTCCGCCAAAATACGCGGCCACGGATATGGGGATTGGAACGGCCATCGAACTCAAGCTGGTGAATCGTATCCGTGAGCGGGTGAAATCCTGGCGCGACCAGGAATATCCGGGAGTGACGCGGACCACATTGGAGCTGCTTCAGTACTGGCATCGGGAAGGCCGCAAGATGAGGCTTTTTTTCGCACAGCTTGAGGCGGCCGAGACCATTATTTTCTTAACCGAAGCCAGGCAGGATCTGAAGCAGGGGATCAGCGTGCCCTTGGACGAACCCACCCCCCAACAGAAATCCGATGGCGCAACCGCTTTTAAACGATGTGCCACCAAGATGGCCACCGGGAGCGGCAAAACAACGGTCATGGGAATGCTCGCGGCCTGGTCGATCCTGAACAAAATCAATGACCGGGGCGACGGACGGTTCAGCGATTCGGTCCTGGTTGTATGCCCCAATGTGACCATTAAGAACCGCTTGCGGGAGCTGGATCCGGACGGGGGAGATGCCAGTGTGTACCGCACACGGGACCTTGTGCCGTCTCATCTGATGCCGACCCTGACCCAGGGAAGGGTTCATATCACCAACTGGCACATTTTCGAAAGGCAGACCATTCAGGTCGGGGGCGTTCCTGCAAAGGTGAGCAAGATCGGTGTCCCGTTACGGACCACAGAGACCATCTTTATCGGCGACAAGACAACCACAGCCAGGGGGAGACGGTATCTCAAGGAATCGGATCTCAGGCGGCAAATCGACCTCGGGTTGCTCAAGGTGGTCGGCGAAGAGCGGGACAAAAAAGGGAATCTGGATAAGGTCAAGGTGGAATCACTCCGCTACGTTGAAAGCGATACCCGGTGGATAGAACGTGTCCTGGGGAAGGGGATAGCTGGCAAGCAGAATATCCTGGTGATGAATGACGAGGCCCACCACGCCTATCGCATTCAGACCGGGGCCGAAGAGGAACAGACGGATTTGTTCGAGGACCTGGAGGAGGTGGAAGAGGAAGAGGAATTCATCCGAGAGGCGACCGTGTGGGTGGAGGGGCTGGACCGAATTCACCGGCTCAGGAACATCAATGTGTGCGTGGACCTGTCTGCGACGCCGTTTTATCTCTCAAGGGTGGGGAAGGATGCGAATCGACCCTTTCCATGGGTGGTCAGTGAGTTCGGACTGACCGATGCCATAGAATCCGGCCTGACAAAGATCCCCCAGTTGGCGGTAAGGGACACAACCGGCAGTGAAATTCCGGGGTTTTTCAATATCTGGCAATGGATCATGCCGAAATTGACCCCTGCGGAACGGGGGGGGAAGAAAGGCAGCCCCAAGCCGGAGGCCATTTTGAAATGGGCAAATCATCCCATTGCCATGCTGGGAGGGTTGTGGGAAGAGACCCGGAAAGAATGGGAAGGAAACCCGGAAGACCCCCGGCCGCCTGTGTTCATCATTGTCTGCAAAAACACAAGGATCGCTAAAGTCGTCTATGACTGGCTTGCTCTGGATGAAAGGCCCGCAGGGATTCCCCCTGCCAACATCGCCGGATTTCGAAACACGGATGACAAGGTGAACACCATACGCGTGGACACCAAGGTGATTCAGGAGACGGATACGGAGGGGGCGAAGTCCGATGAACTGAGCTGGATGCGCATCACCCTGGATACCATTGGAAAGACAGGCTGGCCCAAGGATAGACAAGGGAGGCCGATTTATCCGGAAGATTTTGAAGAGCTGGCAAAAAAACTCGGTCGGCCCAAACACCCTCCGGGCAGGGATGTCCGCTGTATCGTCAGCGTGGGCATGCTGACAGAGGGATGGGACTGCCAGACGGTTACGCATATTATCGGTCTCAGGCCCTTCATGTCTCAGCTCTTGTGCGAGCAGGTGGTTGGGAGGGGATTGCGACGCGCGAGTTATTCTCTACGGGCCGACTCGGACCGGTTTGAAGAAGAGGTGTCAAAGATATTTGGCGTGCCTTTTGAGGTAGTTCCATTTAAAGCAACTGGAAAGGTCACGGACGGAAGGCGGGAAAAGCGGTATCATGTGCACACCGTTCCAGGCAAGAAGCAATACCGCATTGTCTTTCCAAGGATTGAGGGGTACACCCAGGCCATTCGAAACAGAATAGGAATCGACTGGCAAAGTGAACCGGCGATTCCGCTGGACCCTTTGCATATTCCGCCCGAGGTTCAGATGAAGGCCGCTCTGCCGAACAATACCGGCAGGCCGTCGCTTACAGGACCCGGGAGACTGGAAGATGTCAATTTGAATCCTTTCAGGGCAAGGCGCCGAAGACAAGAACTCGTTTTTGAGCTGGCTACGACACTGACCCGCGAATATGCGTCTCAGGAGCATTGCGAAATCCCCCCACATGTTCTGTTTCCCCAGTTATTGAATATGGTGAAGAAATACCTTGAAGACAAAGTGGTCGTCCATCCCCCTGCCCATGTCATGGACGTCTTTTTATCCCCCTATTACGGCTGGGTCATCGAGCGCCTGTTGCAGGCCATAAGACCGGACACTTCCCAGGGCGAGGTCCCGGAAGTCCCCAAGTACGAGCGTCATCGAGAGCCGGGATCCACCGACGAGGTAGACTTCTGGACCAGTCGCGATGTTCGAGAGGTGAATCGCTGCCACCTCAATTATGCGGTTGCCGATACCAAGAAATGGGAGCAGTCAGCCGTTTTTTTTATCGATACCCATGAGGCAGTAGCCGCGTTTGTCAAAAACTCGGGGCTGGGCTTTGCCATACCTTACTTTCACAATGGCCAGCCGCACGATTATGTGCCCGATTTTCTGATCCGGCTGAAATCCGATGAAGAGAAGGTGCATCATTTGATCCTGGAAACCAAGGGATTTGATCTGTTGGAAGAATTGAAAAGGGCTGCGGCAGAGCGCTGGGTGAAGGCGATCAATGCGGACGGCACGTTCGGGCGCTGGCAATATGCCATTGCAAGGGGACCGGAAGAGGTAACCCGACGCATTGATGAAGCGTGCTGCCACATTTCTTGAGCATGTAAAAAAGATGGATTATGGAAGGAGATCTCGGATAGATTCGGCAGGCGCCCTGCACCATAGCAGAGTCAGGGGGGGTGAAAAGGGAGGATGTTTGAAATCGATGTTGATAGCAATCATTTCCCCGAACGACTGGGGGATATTCTTCACGACATTTGTACCCTATGTTATGCATGGGCTCTGATCAACTTGAAAGGATGGTTCTTAAATTGTAGAAGAGCGTGCCGCTGCCCCCTGTAGCGCAGACCGACGTAGGCCTCAAGCAGCATAGGAGTCCATCATAGACAACACACGGTTGTTTATCCATCTTCGTTTCCGCCGACTTTTTCTGTTCTTGCGCAATCGGGCGGTTTCCGTTTAGACTGGGACCGGAGGATTTAAGAGGCCTGTGAAACGGATCAGCAAACAGCGGCACGAAAGCGCGCTTCGGAAGGAATTGCGGTTCTGGGAAAAACCCGGAATCCTGGAGTCCCAGGATTTCCGAACCCGCCGCTACGTCCCGTTCCTCGATCAGGCGGCTGCCGAATACGGGCAGGACAAGATCCAAAACGTGCTCGACGCGGGATGCGGACCCGCGTGCATGGCTCGACACATCCCGCAGGGCACCAAATGGTACCTGGACCCCCTCCTGGAAAGCTACCGGGAACGATTCGCGCACCAGCTCCCAAGGGAGGGGGAATGGATCTCCTCCAAAATCGAAGAGGCGAACCTCAGGGAAGGCTTTTTCGACATCGTAATCTCGCTCAACGCCCTCGATCACGTGCAGAACCCGCGCCTGGCCCTGCAGATCATCCGTCGCTCCCTCAGGCAGCGGGGACTGTTTCTTTTATCCATGTATACCCGGGGATGGCTGTTTTCCTCTTTGCGCAACGCCCAGGAGTTCCTGGGGATTTCCACGGACAGGGCGCACCCCTATTCCTACACCCGCGCGGGGATAGAAAAAGAACTGGTCGGCGCCGGTTTCACGGTCGATTCCATACAGGTCGTGGTCGGTGAAAGAGATCGGACGGAACACGTCTGGATCTGCCGGACCGGCGCGGAATCGTCCTAACTTACAGTGAAGGGGCCTTCTGTTGACTCATCCTTGAGAACATCAGTAATATGGCCGTATGACCGGACCATTAAGAATCCAGTTCCCAGATGCCTGGTACCATGTGATGAATCGGAGGAAAGAGAAGGGGGATATCTATGCTTTTATGCTCTGCTTTGCGGGTTGAAAGGATGATGTGAATCCTGTGACGCTGTTAACTAACCTTGAACCCTGAAAGGGAAACCTGTGAACGCTTACAAACAAACAACAATGTAGTCAGGAGGTTTGAAGCATGTTCCACATCCGTACAGTCCGTTTCCGTCGTGTGCGTGCCCTGCTCTGCGCCATTCTCATTTTTTGCTTCCTCTTCACGCTTGGGGGATGCGGAAGCTCTTCATCAGGCGATGCCTCCCCACAGCCTTCTCCGCCCCCTACTGACAGCGGCGGTGGCGGCAGTTACGCCTCCTGGGTGCTGGAGAAACTCCTCACCGGGGCCGGCAAATACGTTTCCGAGAAATCTCTCGGTTGGCTCCTCTCCCTTGTGGAAGGCGGGAGCAGCGGTGACGCTGCTGCCTTCACAAATATGCAGAATGATCTCTCGCAGATCATTACCGATTTGGAAACTATCGAAACAGAGTTGGAAGACGTTCTCAATCTGATCAACCTCACTACAGATGAGATTATGGCCCAGGATGCGTACCTGGAGATCAAGCCGGCCCTGGACCTTATCAAGACCGATTATTCCAACCTCCAAGCCCTCACCACTACGATGATCGGCACAACCCAAGGCCAGCAGCAGGCGGCACAGCAGGCCGACGCCTACATCAACAGCGATAACATGGAATATCAGATAGAGCAGATCTACACCGCGATCATGGGGACGACGCCAGGCATCACCGCCGGTATCCTGTCCGAATCCACCAACCTGATCCTCGATCAGGAGACGGGCATCGATCCTACCCAGATGTATAATGCCTATCTGTCGCTGGAGACCATCTTCACCCAATTGGTGGAGTATCAGCTCCAGGCCGCTGCCATGGAGGTGGAAGGTCTGCACTGGCGCGACAACCCCTGGAGCGGCGCCACGACCCAATTGGGTTCGGCCCGCTCTCGGTCTGCCGTGGGATCCGAATATCCCGGCTCGGCGGAAGAATTCATGACCGAGTGGTTCCAGCCCAGGCTGGAGGATGAGGTGGAGGAGTTCCTGCGTTGCGTGGATCGTATTGTGTGCTCCCAGGCAGACCTGCGCACCGACATCGTCACCCTCAGCCAGACGGTGTCCTATTTCCTGCCGCCGAACGTTGACCAGGTCTATTTTCGAGCGGACTTCATCGCGGCCCAGTTCTCCTCCCGTCACCAGTTCGGGCTCAATGTCCGCCTGGTCGGAGAACCGAGCGAAATCAAATGGATTTCCCGGGGCCAGGCACAGGTGCAGGACCAGGACGGACCCGGCGGTACCCCCCGAAACATGACGCTGGTCCCGCTTGGCCACGTAACGTCTGACGGGGGCGGGGACTTTCCGGGCTGTCCGCTGCGTCACAACACCGTGGAAAAATGGTGGAACTGGCCGGACGGCTTTGACCAGCACTACGCCGAGTGGATCTGGGAAACATACTCCCAGCCCGACAATCCCCATGTTCCCCAGATGGTCTCGGGCCACATCCAGTTCGGCTATGCCGACAGCATTTACGTCGCCAAATACAACGACCCCGACGCCGTGAGCAGTTACGGACTGATGGTGAAGACCACTTACCCGAACGAAGCCGCCGCCTTCGACGGCGCGGGCGGCATCCCGATGCCCAACTGGTACGACGATGCCATGAACCGGGTCGAGGCCGGCACTGCGGGCGCCCACGAATACGGCCACGTCACCCTTGCCATCCGCCACCGCCCGGACATCTACTACTACTACCGGCAATCCGCCACATCGAGTGACTCCAGCATGTTCACCCTGAGCGTCAGCCATGGAGACCTCGATCCCCACCCTGAACCTTTCCCTATCACCGTGCCGCCCTGGTTTGCGGCCAGCGGCGCGCTGGTGGACAATCCCCCCGATGACCAGGGGAACTTCAACGTGCAAAGCGGCATCGCCGTTCCCATCATCAACGGCACGTCCGGGCAACAGAAGCTGTCAGTCGACGGGAACCTTCAGGGCAACTACGAGCAGGACATTACCTGGATAAGGGGCACCCACACGCGCGCCTATGCCTACTGGCTTTCGGCCAGCGGCGACGAGGGCGATTACTGGGATCTGGATGAGGACAGCACCAATCATTCTTACGGCCATTGCGGAGCGTCCCACGACTTCGATTCCAACGAGTGTTGTCCGTTCCACATGATGGTGGAACTCGACGTGGTCGTGGATGGCGCATGGGGCGGGCAAGGCGATTCAGCCAAGCTCTGGCCGGAGAGCATGTTCCTGTACTTCTAAATACCCATTCAAGATCATGAGCGGCCATCTCCCGTGCGCGAGGACTTGGGGTGGGAGCCTGGTGTCTTCTTGCATAGTGAATATGTGCGGCTTTACCTGGCGCCGGGGCATAGGGGTTGTGCCCCTCACATGAAACTCCGAGCGCAGCAACCCAATCTCAAACGCAATAAGAAGGGGTCAGGTCTGCCGTTGACTCTTGAATGAGGATGGGATGATTGAAGGGGTCTGCTCTTGACTCATCCTTGAGAACCTCAGTAATCTGGCCGTATGACCGGACCATTAAGAATCCAGTTCCCAGATGCCTGGTACCATGTGATGAATCGGAGGAAAGAGAAGGGGGATATCTATGCTCTTATGCCTTGCCTTGCGGGTTGAAAGGATTATGTGAATCATGTGTCGCTGTTGACTATTCAACTTGATAGGCAAAATGGTCGGTGAATGTTAATGCATTATGCCAAGGAGGTCTCGGATAGATGCGTCAGGCGCCCTGCACCATAGCAGAGTCAGGGGGGGGGTGAAGAGGGATGATGTTTGAAACCGATGTCGATAGCAATTATTTCCCCGAACGACTGGGGGATATTTTTCACGACACATGTACCCTATGTTATGCATGGGCTCCGATCAGCTTGAAAGGATAGTCCCTAAAGGCTTCCTGGTCCGTGCCTTAAGATTGACCGCCCCCTAAAGAACTTGCTGGACAAGACCCTCCTCGTGTGCCCCCAAAGGGGCCTTCCTTCAATGTTGACCTGCTCCGGAAACCGAGGTATCCCGCGAATGTTTCCGGCGGTTCCAGGCGGGTCCGGAGCATTCCCTGCTCGCCGGACGGCAAGGCTCACCACTGACCAGCCACTCGAAACTCAGGAAGAACCCCCCTCTATTTGTATCCCTCCAAAATTCCTTTCCCGTCGGTTCCTCGGATGATCATGTCGTGGAGGGCTCCAGGCGCAGCTATTTCCCCTTCTCCACGAATGCTTACCATCTTGTAATCTGTGGGAAAGGTTGCTGAAAGAGTGGGAGCGTATCTTGTTGCCACGTCTCGAAACAGCGATCTTCGGATTTCACACCAGATAGGTCAGGAAAGGGGGCGATAGGGATCAACGGCAGGGGTATTGGGGACAGACGGGGCTATTGACGAAAACGTCCATAACAAGAAAGGAATCTATCATGGAAAAGAAGAAAATGAGGTTGGTTAAGGTGGTGTCCATTTCGGCCTTTGCACTTCTGGTTGGGGCATTTGCACTGAACGGCTGGGCCCTAAACGCGAAGGGCGACAAGGATGGGGTTTTGGCTACCGTTGACGGGGTGAAGATCACGCAGGGAGAGGTGGACGAGAGGGTATCGGCCATGTTAGGCCCCCGGGCGGGGATGCTCCCTCCTGAAGAACAGGCCAAGGTCCTTGAGCAGTTGAGTCAGGACGTTCTTGACAGCCTGATCGTCGAGACGCTCCTGACGAAGGCTGTTGAAAAGGAAAACGTTACGGTGAGCGATACCGACATCAACGAGGTGTTGACCCGCCTGAAGGGATCTCTGCCACCCGATATGAAATTCGAGGATTATCTGAAGCGTATGGGGATGACAGAAAATGACCTGAGGCGGACGATAACGAAGAATATGAGGATCCAGAAGTTGGTGGAAAAGGAGTTGGCGAGCGTTTTACCCCCTGGGGATGCGGACGTAGAGGCCTATTATGCAGATCACCCGAAGGAATTTGAGATGCCTGAGCGCGTGGATGTGAGACACATTCTGATCGCGGTGGGGCAGGACGATGCTCAGGAAACAAAGACTGAAAAAATGAAAAAGGCCGAGAAGATTCGGGAACAGGTGGCAGCCGGCAAGGGGAAAGACTTCGAGAAGATCGCTGCCGAGATCTCGGACTGCCCGAGCAAGGCAAACGGCGGAAAATTGGGGATTCTGAGCAGGGGCCAGGCGGTGAAACCGTTTGAAGATGCCGCCTTTAACCAGAAAGTCGGCGAGATCGGGCCTGTGGTGGAAACCCAATTCGGCTATCATGTCATCGAGGTGCTCGATCACATGGATGCCAGCAAGACGCCTCTTTCCGAGGTGAAAGAGAAAATTGCACAACATCTGACGGAGCAAAAGAAAGAGCAGGCCTTCCACGCGTATATTGATTCGCTCAAGGCAACCGCAACCATTGACGCAAACCCGGATGCATCGAAATCCGATCCCGCATAGAAGACGTATTCCACAGGCCGCATAACAGAACGGCCGGTGCGAATACCGTATGGACCCCCACGGACACCCTCCCTCCATGTTCGTGGAGGTCCATTTTTTAGGCATTTGAAAGAGGTAGATGGACAATCCTGTGCTTTTGTGCATTCCGTTGGGGATCGGATACGATAGAGAACAATTGTGGTAACGCGGAGAATGTCCATAAAATCATAGAATTCTTAAATCACACATCCCGACAGGGGCTTTTGCCATCCCCGAAGGCAGGGATAGGGGCTTTAAGAGAGCGGACCTGACAATCCACCCTCCTTACGATACCTCTCTTTTTGAAGGAAAGTCACAAAAGGAGGGACCCGGAGGCGCTTATTCTCACCCTTCAAGAACAGATCAGGGAGAATGATCCCTGGACACCTCATGCAACATCAACGTCAACGGTGGCGCATCCGCAGGCCGGACCATCATGCATGCACATATTCACCTGATTCCAAGCCGGGATGGCGATACGCCGAATCCGAGAGTCGGTGTATGTGGGGTGATCTCTGGCAATAGGAGCTATCGATAGGGAGGCGAAGGCGAGACTCACTTCATCTTGACTGGAGTCTGAAGGGATGTATAATTGGTATTATATTTGTCAGGGGATAAGGAGGGAACGATGATGGATCTAAAGATTCGCAATGCCAGAGTGAACGATGCGCCGTTCCTTGCCTGGCTCATATTGACGGCGGGGAGGGCGCACGTGAAACGAGGCATATGGGAAGTTATCCTTGATCAGCCTGAAGACGAGTGCCTGCACTTTTTAGGGCTCCTGGCGATTACAACTGCCCCCCACTTGTTTCATTACTCCTGCTTCATGGTGGCAGAGATCGAATCAGGTCCTGTATCCGGGCTTGGCGGCTACGATCCGGATATCCTGGGCTATCCCAGGCTCATGGAAGCCCTGCCCGAAGTCTATGTAAAACTGGGGAGGCCCCCTGCGAGGAAGACGGCCGCGGCGGGACCTCCAAGAATCACGGCATGCATTCCACCCTCGGTCGAAGGGGCGTGGGTGATCGACAGCGTCGCGACCCTCCCCGCATTTCGTAGAAAAGGAATTGTCGACAGGTTATTGGACAATGTGCTCGATCTGGGACGAGAGAAAGGCTATGGCCAGGCACAGCTTTCGATCTACATGGGTAATAGCGCGGCACAGCGTGCCTATGAGAAACATGGATTCCGGCTGCTCGATGAATGGCCTGACCCATACTTTGAAAAGGAAATCGGGTCCCCGGGTATGGCACGTATGATCTGTGACCTTTGACGGGACTTCATGAACACATGTTCAGGGCCGCGTCATTTCCTGGCTCATCATTGACGGTCGCCCAAAAAGCCTTCCACGTCGTCACGGATATGGAGCCACCCATCTGTAAATGCCACCTCATCCCGCATCGCAATCCTCCCGGAGCGGATCGGATATAGCGGTAGCGGTCTGGATAACCGACGCTTAGCCAAACTCCAATAATTGACAACCACCCAAAGACCGCGTAAACCCCAAAAAAAACCCTTGACAGAAGTCGAAAATTATTTTATCGGATTAAAAAGATCTTATTTATTTGAATTAGGAGAAAGGCTTTATGCGGTTGACTCGTGCAGGAGAGTATGCGGTTCGAGCTGTCCTGTTTATGGCGGGAAAGGATAAGGGCCAGTTGGTGGGTCGGCGGGAAATCGCACGGGAGATGGAAATTCCGGCGCCGTTTCTTGCCAAGATCGCCCAGCAGCTGGCCAAGGCGGGGTTCATCGAGATCGTTCAAGGCCCAAGAGGGGGATTCCGTCTCCGGGTGCCGCCTGAATCGTTGACTCTCCTCGATGTGGTGGAAGCGGTAGAGGGTGAGATATTTCTGAACGATTGCATCATGGATCCCAAATCCTGCAGGAGGAGCCCCCATTGCGCTGTCCACCGGGTATGGGATCAGGCCAGAACCCAGTTGAGGCAGTGCCTCGGGAACGCGTCTTTCTCGAAACTGCTGGAGGAAGGGACATGCGCCCGCCCTTACGTAGGCAACACCCTCCGATGAAGGGAGGTTCGGGATATGAACGATCAGACGTCAACAATGTCAAGGGATGAGGGAAGGAGGTTTAAAAATGGATGTGCTGCTTCTATCGAGACTCCAGTTCGCTGCGGCAACGGCCTTTCACTTTCTGTTTGTGCCGCTCACGTTGGGGCTCTCTGTCCTGCTGGCCGTCATGGAGACACGGTATGTGCGTACCGGCGAGGAGATTTACCTTAGAATGGTCCGTTTCTGGGGCAAGATTTTTCTCATCAATTTCGCGATCGGGGTGGTTACCGGCATCACATTGGAATTCCAGTTCGGGACCAACTGGTCGCGCTATTCCGAGTTCATGGGAGACATTTTCGGATCCCTGCTGGCCATCGAGGCATTAGGGTTCTTTTTCTTGGAGTCTATCCTGCTGGGCGTGTGGATATTTGGCTGGAATAAGATATCCAAACGGGCCCACGCCATCGTCATGTGGCTCATTGCCTTTGCCTCCACCGGATCGGCGGTGTGGATCTTGACGGCCAACTCCTGGATGCAGCACCCCGTAGGGTATATCATCCGGAACGGACGGGCCGAATTGGAGAGCTTTGCCGAGGTGGCCTTCAACAAGTTCGCGATCCTCATGTTTTTCCACACCGTGGGGGCTGCTTACATCCTGAGTGCCTTTTTTGTGATGGGGATCAGTGCGTACCATCTCCTCAAGAAGCAGCACGTGGCGTTCTTCACAAAATCCTTTCGCATGGCCCTGGTCATGGGGCTTATTTCCTCCTTTTTCGTGATCTTCGAAGGTCATTACCACGGGGGTGATCTGGCCCAGACTCAGCCTACCAAGCTGGCTGCCATGGAATCCCACTGGGAAACCACCCGGAACGCACCCGTTTATCTCTTTGCCTTTCCGGATGAGAAAAATGAGAAGAACCTCATTGAAATCGGCCCCATCCCCGGTTTGCTGAGCCTTTTGGCATTCCATAGCGCAGATGCCGAAGTCAAGGGGCTCAGGGACTTTCCGGTGGATGAACGGCCCCCGGTCCTGATCACGTTTACCTCCTTTAAGATTATGGTGGGCCTGGGATTCTATTTCGCCCTTGCCACCCTTGTGGGCTGGTTCCTGCGAAAACGGTTGACGGAAAACCCCTGGTACCTGAGAGTCATGCTATTTTCTATTCCGCTTCCCTATATTGCGGCTGAACTGGGATGGACCCTGGCCGAGGTGGGCCGGCAACCCTGGATCGTCTACGGTCTCATGAAGACTGCGGATGCGGTCTCACCCATTGCCCCGTCTCAGGTAGCTGTGAGCCTGACGGCCTTTATACTGATTTATGGTTTGTTGGGGGCCGTGGGGTACTGGCTCATCTTCAAGGATGTGAAACAGGGGCCACCTGCCAATTGACCGTATGTGGCGCCTTTTCAATCGCAAACCTGCCCGACATGCGGACCTGCCCGCAATTCCGAGGACGCAAAGGGAACAAGCGACGCAGGCGGGGAGTGCATGTAAGATGAACGGGGCAGGCGGGTCGGCAATCTCAAATCCCAAAAGACAAGGGGGTAATGAAAATGGATCTTCAGGCAATTTGGTATTTTCTCTGGGTACTGCTGTGGGCCGTCTATTTTGTCACAGACGGATTTGATCTGGGGATGGGGATTCTCCTCCCCTTCATCTCAAAGAACGATACGGAAAAACGGGTGATCTACAATGCTGCAGGACCCCTCTGGGACGGAAACGAGGTATGGCTCATCACGGCCGGCGGCGTCACTTTCGCGGCCTTCCCTCTGGTCTACGCTGTCATGTTCAGTTCACTATACTCCGCCCTCATGCTGGTGCTTTTCGCCCTGATCCTGCGGGGGGTCTCATTCGAGTTTCGGGGTAAGGTGGACAGCCCGGGGTGGAAAAAGCTATGGGATACCTGTCTGTTCATTGGGAGCCTGGTGCCGGCCTTGCTCCTGGGGACTGCCTTTGCCAATATCTTCATGGGGATTCCCATTGATGGGGAAGGCGTATACCATGGGACCCTTTTCACCCTGCTCAATCCCTACGGGCTCTTGGGAGGTGTCCTTTTTGTGTTCCTGGTGGTGGTTCACGGGGCCATCTGGCTGGCCATCAAGAGCGATGGGGCACTTCATGAACGGGCCGTTAAGACAGCCAAAGGGGCGTGGTCCGTCCTCCTGGTAGTGGCCGTGATTTTCCTGGCGGCTTCAGCCATATCCACCGACATTTACGGGAACTACCTGGCCCATCCCTTTCTCTTTGTCTTCATGCTCATTACGGTCCTGGCTCTTTTGGGCATCCGCTTTTTCCTGGGTAAGGGAACCTACTGGAAGGCCTGGTTTTCTTCCGCCGTGACCATTGTGGGGGCCTGCTTCTATGGATTCGTCGGGCTGTTTCCCAGGATGTTTCCTTCCAGCCTGAACCCGGATTTCACCCTGACGGCCTACAATTCCGCATCTAGTCCCCTGACCCTCAAGATCATGCTGGTGCTGGCCCTGATATTTGTACCCATTGTCCTCATCTATCAGGGATGGGCCTACAACCTTTTCAAAGACAAGGTGAAACAGGGTGATCTGGCCCGAGAGGAGGCGTATTGAACGGATTCATCCATCTAACTGTTGCCCTGTTCAGTGCGAGGCAGGCGGGTCAGCCCGGTGTTCGATGATTTTTTCCTTTTCCTGGTCTGTCGCTGTTCTCCCAAAGTCGCTGGCTTTCTGCATCAACCTGATATGTATTGACACACAAAGTGCGCGGTGTCTATACTTTGCTGATTTTAATGGAAGGTTTTATCAAGAGGAAGATCCTGTCATGAAAAGGCTGTGTGCATTGCTGGCCGTAGCGGTTGTCGGCCTGAGTTGGGGACTGGGATGTGGGACAGGCGGAAACGGGTCCGCGGGAATACGGCTGTTAACCGAGGAATATGCGCCGCTGAACTATATGGATGGCGGAAGCCTCACCGGCCTATCGGTTGAAGTGGTGCAGGAGCTGCTGAAGACCATGGACCGGAGCGCCTCGATTGAGGTGGTAGACTGGGCTGACGGCTACCGGCTGGCGCAGCAGGGCCCTAACACCGGGCTTTTCTCGACGGCGATGACGGCGGAGCGGAAGGACCTTTTCAAGTGGGTAGGCCCCCTTGCCACGGTTGAGGCCCGTTTTTATGCGCGCAAGGGCACCCCCCTTTCGATTAAAAGCCTGGACGATGCAAAGAGGGTCGGTGCCATTGCAACGGTAAAGGATTACTACATGGAGGAGGAGCTTATTGCTGAAGGCTTCACCAACCTGGTGAGTTGTGCAAGCGGAGCAGAGGCGGGGCAGAAGGTGCTCAGCGGCGAGGCCGACCTGATGCCGTACAACAATGTCACCATGCCCCAGCTGCTGCGGCAGCTGGGCGAGGACGCCGATGCCCTTGTGCCGGTTTACGACCTGTCCATGGATGTTGTCTACATCGCCTTCTCAAAAGATGTGCCGGATGCAACGATCGAGGAGTGGCAGGCTGCGCTGGACCGGATTAAAAGGAGCGGCAGGTTTGACAGCATATACGCCCGATGGCTCCCTGATGAAACGCCACCCGGCATCCTTCAGCTCATGACCGAGGATTACCCTCCGGTCACATTTATGCAAGACGGTGAGGTAACCGGGCTTGCAACAGATATGGTAAAGGAGATTTGCTTCCGCAACCGCGTTCCCACCCGTATCCGTATGACCTCATGGTCAAGCGCATACCAAATGGCCCTTGTAAACCCGAACGTGGTGCTGTTCAGCACCGAGCGGACGGAGCAGCGTGAAGAGCTTTTTAACTGGGTCGGTCCCATCGGCCACAATATCACGAGCTTCTATGCACGAAAGGGATCAGGCATCACCGTGACAAGCCTTGACGACGCAAAAAGGGTTGCGGCAATCGGCACGACAACAGGCTGGTTTTCAGAGCAATACCTTGAAGGAGAGGGATTCACCAATCTGGTCAGCTCTCCGCTGCCAACGGACACCGTTGATAAACTCATCAACGGCGAGGTCGACCTTGCGGTGTTTACGGATCTGACGATTCCGGAAATCCTGGAACAGGCCGGCTACGCCATGGACGACATCGAGCCGGTGTATGCAGTCATGACCACCTATTTTTATATTGCCCTCTCCCTGGGCACTCCGCAGGAGACGGTCTCCCTGTGGCGGCAAACGCTTCAGGCCATGAAGGATGACGGGACATTCGAGCAGATTTACAAAAAATATGTTCCCGGCGCTGGTATAACCGATCTGCTGTAAGGGGATATGAGGCCTATGAAAAAATCGTGCAGGAAGGGTCATTATGTTTCAGGAGATAAGAAAGCTGGCAATCTTACCAATATGTTGGCCGTGTGAAAGCATGGCGCAAAGCGACTTCCACCGCATTTCCCTTGGAACGAGGGATTTCCCGGGGGACCTGAGGATCATTTGGGTCCGCTGATGATGCGTCAGGCTAAGATATGAGCACTGCACAAAAATTCTGAGACCCCGCTGTAATAGAAAGGAGAATGCCATGAAAGTACTCGCCCTGAATTCAAGTCCACGAGGCCATGGCCAGAGCAAAACAGGCCTGATGCTCGATCCTCTTGTCCTGGGCATGCGCGATGCCGGTGCGGAGGTCGAGGTCGTGGATCTTCGAAAGAAAACCATCCGGAACTGCATCGGCTGTTTCACCTGCTGGACCAAGACGCCCGGTGTCTGCATTCACAAGGACGATATGTCCCTTGAGCTCTTCCCGAAATTCATCGCGTCAGACCTGGTGGTCTATGGAACCCCCCTTTACCATTTCACCGTGAATGCCGCCATGAAGGCGTTTATCGAGCGCACCCTCCCCATGTTGCAGCCTTTCTTCGAGGAGAGCGGGGAAGCAACCCACCACCCGTACAGACACGCATTTCCCAAGGCTGTCGTCCTGTCCGTGGCGGGATTTCCGGAAATGTCTGCCTTCGACCAACTCTCCTCTTGGGCGCGCTTTATTTTCGGCAAGAGCGATAGCCTTGTCGCCGAGATCTATCGACCCGCGGCCGAAAGCATGAGCGTACCCTTCTTCAAGGACAAGGTGGCGCAGATCCTGGAGGCCACCAGGAAGGCCGGCCGGGAAATCGTCCAATCGATGAGAGTTTCCGAAGAAACCCTGGCGGCCGTGGCCCAGGATTTTGTGGAGGACAAGGACTCATTCAGAAAAATGGGGAACCTTTTCTGGAAGACCTGCATTTCAGAGGGGATGACGCCAAAGGAGTTTCAAGAAAAAGGCCTCATTATCCGGCCGGACTCTGTGGAGACCTTCATAATGACTCTCTCCTTCGGGTTTAATCCTGTTGGCGCAGGAGATATGAGTGCCGTTCTTCAATTCAATTTTTCCGGCGAAGTCCAGGGGGCATGCCATTTTTGTATCGAAAACGGAACCATCCGTGCAAGCCTTGGGTCTGCCGAACGTCCCCACCTGACGATCGACACCCCGTTTGATGTATGGATGGATATCATGACCGGAAAATCAGATGGGCAGAAGATGTTCATGGAACAAAAGTACAAGGCCCAAGGAGACCTGGGCCTTTTGATGCGCATGAACCAGATCTTTGGGAAACAGGGATAACACGCCTTTGAAAAAGGGGATGTCCAGAACATCATAAAATTCTTCAACTGCCACACGATCGGGTGCTTTTGGCATCGCCGAAAATAGGGTGGGGGCCTTGGAGGAGCGACGGTCCCTATATGGATTCCGTGAGAGTAGTCTCGGATACCCCAAAGGCGCCTCGATTTTTTCCTTGACATTATTTTTGGACAGGGATATGAATCACACTATGGATACAGACACAAGACAGATCTTAGCGACGGATCTCAGGAACTGGTGGTGGCGCAGCTTCAACAGGGAGGTGCGCCCGTCTGCGTTGAGATAGTCTAAAGATATCGAGATTCAAAGACCGTGGGCCCCTCCCGGGGGCCCACGGTCTTTTTGTTTGATGTGCGAATAGAGAGGGCCGTGGGACGGAAGTTCCCGCGGCCCTTTTTTTATTGCGGAGCAAGGCATTGGAAATAAGACCGTCATTTTCTCAGTTCAAGCGGATGGCAGGCAAGGGCAATCTGATACCGGTCTGCCGGGATATCATGGCCGACACGGAAACGCCGGTGTCGGTTTACCTGAGAGTCAAAGGGATGTCCTATTCCTATCTTCTGGAGAGCGCCGACCGGGGCGAGCGGTGGGGACGATACAGCATTATCGGTTTTGATCCCTATTTGACGGTCCTTTCCTACCCCCACGAGACAGCGGTGGTGGACAGGTCAGGCAATAAACAGGCAATCCGCAATCCCTTAAACCCCCTTCTTGTCTTAAGGGAGCTGTGCCGAAGATTCAGGCCTGTTGAGGCGGGCCTGGTGCCGCCGTTTCAGGGGGGATTTGTGGGATATTGCAATTACGATCTGATGGGAAAATGGGAACGGCTGCCGGGTAGCCCTCACGACGATGGGATTCTTCCGGAGGCTGTTTTTACAATCTCCGAAAGGCTGATCGTCTTTGATCATCTGACGTACACGGTGAAGGTGGCGGCACTTACCCATCTCGAGGACGGAACTGACCTGAAAGAGGTCTATGACAGGGCCTGCCGGAGTATTGATGAGACCATGGATCTGCTGCACGCACCGGTTCCTGTTCACACTGAAGAGCCGTTTACGTTGCCGGAACTCCACAGCAATTTCAGCAAAGAGGGCTTTGAGCAGGCGGTGGAGAGGGCCAAGGAACACATTGTCTCGGGGGATGTGATCCAGGTGGTCCTCTCCCAGAGGTTTTCGGGCACGGCATCCGGCGACGATTTCGCCCTTTATCGAAACCTGAGGAGCATCAACCCGTCTCCCTACATGTTCTATCTCAATTTCGGAGATATCCGATTGATCGGCGCCTCTCCCGAGATCCTCGTCCGGTTGACGGGCAACAGGATCCGGCTTCGTCCCATTGCCGGCACCCGGCCCAGGGGTCATACCCGGGAGGAGGATCTGCTCCTCGAAAAGGAGCTTATCGCAGATCCCAAGGAAAGGGCGGAACATATCATGCTGGTGGATCTGGGAAGAAATGACGTGGGCCGGGTGGCGGCGCCGGGCTCGGTGGTGGTCCCCCGGCTCATGGAGGTGGAACGCTACTCCCATGTGATGCACCTGGTCTCCCATGTGGAGGGGAGGTTGAGATCCGACAAAGACGCCTTTGACCTCTTCATGTCGGCCTTCCCGGCCGGAACGGTCTCGGGCGCCCCCAAGATCAGGGCCATGGAGATCATCAACGAACTGGAACCGACCCCGAGGGGACCCTATGCCGGCGCAGTGGGATATTTCGGGTTCAACGGCAACATGGACTTCTGCATCACGATCCGCACCATTGCTGTGGCCAAGAACAGGCTTTCCGCACAAGTGGGGGCGGGCATCGTGGCCGATTCTTCCCCTGAGGGAGAGTACAACGAGACCCTGAGAAAGGCAGCGGCCATGCTCAAGAGCATCGAGGAGGCGAAAAGAGATGATACTGGTCATCGACAACTATGACTCCTTTACCTACAACCTGGTCCAGATCCTTCAAGGGATGGGTGGGGAGGTGAGGGTCTTCAGAAATGATGAGATAACCCTTGAGCGCATGGAAAGGGAACATCCCTCGGGGATCGTGGTATCGCCCGGGCCCGGATCCCCGGCTCAGGCCGGCATATCCATGTCGGCGATCCGGCATTTTGGAGCGCACATCCCTGTCATGGGCATATGCCTCGGCCACCAGTCCATCGCCGCGGCCTATGGCGGAAGGGTGGTGAGGGCCGACCGGATCATGCACGGCAAGACCTCCCTCGTCTTTCACGACGGCCGGACCGTCTATCAAGACCTCCCCAACCCGTTCGAGGCGGTCCGGTATCACTCCCTGATCGTTGAGCGGGATTCACTCCCCGATTGTCTCGAAGTCAGTTCGTGGACCGGGGAGGGGGAGGTTATGGGTCTGAGGCATCATGAATACCGGGTGGAGGGCGTGCAGTTTCACCCGGAGTCCATCCTGACAAGGGAGGGACCCAGCATCGTCGATGCCTTATTTAATAACACCCGTGGCGGCCTAAGCGCCGCAAACAAACGAGGCATCCGTGTTGAGGTTTCAGTCCCAAGGGTACGCGGGATCGACAACGCATAAACCCTGACTTCCGAAACCTGAAGGCTTACGTAACCCTATGGATAGATGGATAGCCGGTTCTTGGTGGTGAGAGATGCACTCTCACATTGAAATCTGTAAGCATCTAAAGACAAGGAGGAACAGATCATGATCAAAGAGGCAATTGGAAAGGTGGTCACAGGAGAAGACCTTACGGAAGCGGAGATGGCGGGGGCCATGGAGGAGATGATGGCCGGGAGTGCCACGGAGTCGCAGATCGGGGCCTTTATTACGGCCCTGAGGATGAAGGGGGAGACCGTAGACGAGATTACGGGAGCAGCCAGGGTCATGAGAAACAGGGCCATAAAGGTGCGGCTCAATAACCACGCGGTCAACATCGACCGTGATGAGATCAATGTGGAGGATGAGACCATCCTCGACACCTGCGGCACCGGGGGGGATGGCACCAATACCTTCAATGTCTCCACGGCTACGGCATTCGTGGCCGCAGGGGCCGGGGTCAAGGTGGCCAAACATGGGAATCGGGCGGTCTCGAGCCATTGTGGAAGCGCCGATGTGCTTGAGAAACTGGGGGTGAAGATTGATGTGACCAGCAGCGACGTGGAACGGTGCCTGCAGGAAGTGGGGATCGGGTTTCTGTATGCGCCCCTGTTTCACGGGGCCATGAAATACGCTGCCGGACCGAGGCGGGAAATCGGTTTGCGCACCATATTCAATCTTATCGGTCCGCTCGCCAACCCGGCCGGGGCCTCGGCCCAGGTCTTGGGGGTCTATGAACCCGGTCTGACCGAAACCATGGCCCATGTCCTTAAGAGACTCGGGACCAAGGAGGCCTTTGTCGTATGCGGTGACGGGACCTTCGACGAGATCAGCATCTGCGGCCCCACCCGGATATCTCATCTTCGGGATGAGTCGATCCGGACCTTTGACATGACGCCCGAGGAATACGGCCTTAAGCGGGCGGCCCCGGAGGCCATAAAGGGCGGCAACCCGAGAGAGAACGCCTCCATTATCCGGGAAATCCTGGACGGTCGCAAAAAACCGACACGGGACATAGTCCTCCTCAATGCCGCGGCCGCATTTGTGGCAACAGGTCTTGACCACGATTTCAAAGGGGGCATTGAAAGGGCAAAAGATTCCATTGATTCAGGCCGGGCCAGGGAAAAACTCCATTCCCTCGTGGATTTTACCCAGGGGTGCAGGAACTTTGTCCTGAACGATCTATGAGGGCATCCCGCATGGATCCTCGATTGGCCGGGATACTGGCCCAAAAACAGAAAGAAGCGGAAGCCCTGAAGGATGAAGGGGTGTCAACGGAAATGGATGCCGACATCCCCCCTGTCCGCGATTTCAGGGGCGCTCTCTCCAGGGAGGGCCGGATTACCCTGATCGCTGAGATCAAATTCGCATCTCCTTCGGCCGGGGTTATTCTCAGAGACCACGATCCGGTTCAAATCGCCCGGATCTATGAGGGAGCCGGGGCAGGGGCCGTCTCCCTCCTGACGGACAGGCGGTTTTTCCACGGGGACATCAGGCATCTGCCCCGCATCCGGCGTGCCATCTCCCTCCCGGTGTTGCGCAAGGACTTTATCATGGATCCCATTCAGGTGGAGGAATCCATGCGCCTCGGCGCCGATGCCATACTCCTGATTGCGGGGATCCTTTCGCCCAACCGTCTGAAGGAACTGCTGACCATGGCCCGGGGCTCGGGGATGGCCTGTCTGACCGAGGTCCATAACAGAGATGAATTGGAGAGCGCGATCGAGTGCGGGGCGGACATCATCGGGATCAACAACCGAGACTTGACCACATTTGTGGTGGATATCCATACGACCCTTGATCTGGCCCCCCTGATCCCGGATGGGTGTATCCGCGTGAGCGAGAGCGGCGTCTCAAGCCATGAGGAGATCCGCAGACTGAGGCAAAGCAATATCCATGCGGTCCTGGTGGGGACCTCGCTGATGAAGGCCCGTGACATAGGGGCCAAGACCAGGGAATTGGTGGATGCGGGAAGGGGCAATGACACGGGTTAAGGTGTGCGGCATTACCTGCCTTGAAGATGGACAAATGGCGGTTCGATCAGGGGCGGATACCCTCGGCTTTGTCTTTGCCCCCAGCCCCAGAAGGATCCGTCCGGAAGAGGCGCGGGAGATTATTAACGGCGTTCCCCCCTTCGTGAAGACGGTCGGGGTCTTTGTGGACGAACGGCCGCCTGTGGTGAGGCAGATCATAGAATTCTGCGGCATTGACCTGGTTCAGTTTCACGGTGAGGAATCCCCGGAGGCGTGTGGGGAGTTCATGCCCCGCGCTGTAAAGGCCTTTCGGGTCAGGGACGGGTCCGTGCTTTCATTGATGCGGCGGTATCAGGGAAGGATCAGGGCCATGCTGCTGGACGCCTTTTCCCCTGAAAGGGCCGGGGGGACCGGACAAACCTTTGATTGGGCAATCGCCGTGAAGGCCAAGGGGTTGCACATCCCGGTCATTTTATCAGGGGGGCTCAACCCCTCCAATATCAGGGACGCCATATGGAAGGTGAAGCCCTTTGCGGTGGATGTGAACAGCGGCATTGAAAAGCGGCCGGGGAAAAAGGATCCTGTCCTTATGGAGAAATTTATGAAAAGGATTAGAGATGTGGACAAGGGAAGGAATTTGAATGAATAGAAGAGGATATTATGGAGAGTTCGGGGGCGCGTTTATTCCCGAGATATTCACGGCTACGTTCGATGCGCTTGAGGATGCGTTCGAAAAGGCCAGGGGGGATGCCTCGTTCTGGCAGGAATACTCCGATATGATGTCCGCCTACTCTTGCAGACCCACGCCCCTTACCTTTGCCGGAAACCTGACAAGACATTTCGAGGGGCCGCGCATCTATATAAAGCGTGAAGACCTGAATCATACCGGGGCGCACAAGATAAATAACGTCATGGGCCAGGGCCTCCTGGTCCGGCGCATGGGAAAAAACCGCGTTGTGGCGGAGACCGGCGCGGGTCAACACGGGGTGGCAACGGCCACCATGGCTGCCCGATTCGGGTTCAGGTGCACCGTCTATATGGGAGAGGTGGACGTGGAACGGCAGAGGCCCAATGTCTTCTGGATGGAGCGGCTGGGTGCGGAGGTCATCCCGGTGAAAGATGGGACGCGGATACTCAAGGATGCCATAAACGAGGCCTTTCGGGATTGGGCCGCCCATATGGAGGATACCCACTATGTACTGGGCACTGCCTGCGGTCCCCACCCGTTCCCGGAGATGGTCGCCTATTTTCAGTCCATCATCGGCAAGGAGGCCCGGGACCGGATGTTAAAGATAGAAGGCAAGATGCCAGCCCGCGTGTATGCCTGCGTGGGAGGCGGGTCCAATGCCCTTGGGATCTTCAGCGGCTTCCTGGATGATCCGGTGGATTTGGTAGGGGTTGAGGCCGGGGGAGAGGGCCTGGAAACAGCAAGACATGCGGCCAGACTTGCATCTAACGCTGGATCAGTGGGCGTGGCCCAGGGGTACAAGACCTATTTTCTCCAGGACCGGGAAGGACAGATGAAAGAGACCCACAGCGTGGCCGCGGGGTTAGACTATGTGGGCGTATCCCCGATCCTTGCCGCCCATCGGGAGAGAGGGAGGATCCGGTTTGAGGCCGTGACCGATTCAGAGGTCCTGGACGCCATGTCGCTCACCATCAAAAAGGAGGGTCTGATTCCGGCCCTTGAGTCGTCCCATGCCTTTGCCCAGGCCTTCAAAGAGGCCCCTTATCTGTCGAGAGACGATATCATCCTTATCAACCAGTCGGGCCGGGGCGATAAGGACATCTTTACCATTGCCGATGCATTTGGTGATCCGGGCTGGCAGCGATTTATCCGTAAAAAGGGGGGTGAGTATGGCGCTTGAGTCCTATATCCTGAAAAAGCTGGAGAAAAAGGATATCCTCCTGATGACCCATACGGTGCTCGGATATCCTTCCATGGAGGATTCCTTCAGGATCATCGAGACCATGGTGGAGGCCGGTGTGGATCTGATGGAGTTGCAGATCCCCTTTTCCGAACCGATGGCGGACGGTCCTGTGATTGTCCGCGCCAACCAGGCGGCCCTTCAACAGGGGGTCGGCGTGGAGGTTTGCCTCGATGTTGCCGAACAGGCCGCCCGATCGTTTGATATCCCCTTTTTGCTTATGACCTATTATAACATCCCTTTCTGCTACGGTGTTGATGCGTTTGTCTCTTCCATGGCCGAGAGGTGCCTGCAGGGGTCCATCATCCCCGACCTGCCGGTTGAGGAGGGCCGTGATTACCTGAAGGCGATGCAGCGGCACAAGCTGTCTCCCATTCTCATGTTCTCGCCCACCACATCGGAGACTCGGATGAACCTGATCAGCGGCCTTGCCCGGGGCTTTATCTATTGCGTGGCGCGGAAGGGGGTCACCGGAGCGAACACGGCCTTTTCCCATGACGTGTCCCCCTATCTTGGCCGATGCCGCAAGGCCACGAATCTTCCCCTGGCCGTGGGGTTCGGCATCAAGGATCGTGCAGATGTTGAATTCCTGAAGGGCAAGGCGGATATCGCGGTCATGGGAAGCCGGACCATCCGAATGGTGGAGGAGAAGGGGGTCGCGTCCGTGGGCGAGTTTATCCGCGGGTTGCGCCCATAGGGTCATTTTCAGGGGCGTCCAGGGATCTAATCCTTGATATGTCGCCTCAAACAGTGGTAAGAGGTCGTGCATGTTCGGAAGGGTTCATCAGATGAGAAAAGGCAGGGCTGAGGCGTGAGGCATGGAGGATGCCGAGTATGAAAGCCGTTTTGAAATTCGTTATTGTGGGGAGTCTGATAGCCTTTATGGTGTCTGCCCGGATTTATGCTCCGGGCACGGCCGTCCTGCGGGTGGTGAGCCTTCTGGCGGCCATTGTCATGGCGGGCGCAGTGATGATCCTGACCCGCGCGAAAGAGGCGTCTCCCATTCATACGGCCATGGTCGGCTACGTCATCCTGTCAGGGTCGTCTATCTGGGTATGGCCTGAGGGCGCAGGCCTTTTGGCGACTGGGTTCTCCGTGGCCCTGCTGTATGCGGTGTTTTTCGTGATGGCGATTGTGCCCCTTCTTCTGGGACGTGAGGGCTTCACCCTCTATTTTGCCAGAAAGACAACCCCTGAGGCCGTGTGGAAGACGGATCTGTTTCGAACGATCAACCGACACCTGAGCGGCTTCTGGGCCGGGCTTTTTTTCCTGGCCTTTGTGTCAGCCCTTGTGCCGCATCTCCTCGGCATGAGCGGATGGGCGGCCCATGCGGTCTTTGAGGGGGCCATCCCTGCTGCCCTGTTGGTGGGGGCGGGTATTTCCGTCACGCGCCGGTATCCTCTGTATTACCAGCGGAAGGCGGGGAGGAAAGAAGGAGCGGCAAGGGCGGAGATGGCGCCGCCTTCATCCGGTCGGTGGGAGCCCCGGACATGCAAGGAACTCCTTGAAATGATGCCGAAGGGGTTTCGTGCCGAGGCGGCCGAGGGGTTATCAGCTGTTTATCAATTCGAGATGAGCGGCCCTGAAACCTTTGTGGCTCACTTGAAGATCGGCGACGGAAGGTGTGCCTATATGGACGGGCCTGCCGAAAGGCCCAGTGTGGTGGTCAAGAGTCCGGCAGATGTATGGCTGACCATATCAAAGGGTGAATTGGACGGTCAGGAGGCGTTCATGAGCGGCAGGTACCAGGTGGAGGGGGACCTGATGCTGTTGATGCGGCTCAAGTCGCTTTTTTCGAGGCGATAGGATAGTTGAAGGTTCAGAGACTCAAGCCCACGGGGCTTCGCCTGTTGCCCGCATGGTGCCTGCGACTTCTCAGGGCACGGTTTTATGTCCAATCCTCAGGCCTGCCAGGATGAACCAGATAACGGAAAGGACCTGCAGGCCGAGCATGACGCCGAAACCCGCCTGGTAAGAGACCGGGGCATATCTTCCATCCGGGAGGACGGGCCAGAGGTTGATGATTTCGCCGATCCCCCACTGACCCCCAAAGGCAACCACAAATACCATGACATTGAGGCCCGTGTTGACGCGGCCTGCCAGGTTTGCGGGAAAGCTCTGGGACAGGATGGCGTAGTTGAGGACCCCGGCCGACCCGAAGAAACCGAAGAGGATCCATAAGGGCAGGGTGAGGGACGTGATATGGAGGAGGATGAGGCCCTGTATCACCATAAAGGAGCCCATGCCGCACACCGACACATAAAGCGGCTTGATCCCGGACCTGCTGAGCCGGGCCGCCAGTGCCCCGATCAGGGCGAATCCGGCGACCATGGCCGCCGCAATCAACAGCAGACCTTCGGCCATAGCCATCCTGTCATAACCTGCCACATCCCGCAGCCAGGGACCCGCCCACAATGTCTGAATTGCCATGAATGTGGCCTGGGACGTTACGGACCAGGGGGCGATGCGCCAGAAAACAGGGCTTTTATATACTGTGCCGATGCCGCGCACCTGTTCCTTGAGGGTGGCTCCGCTCCCTTCGGACCTGCGCTCCGGAACCACAAAATAGATGGCGGCCGCTACCCCGAGGGTGAGTACGGCCAGGAGGGTGAACACCATCCGCCAGTCCGTGATCTGCAACGCCGCCTCCACGGGCGTTGTGCCGGTGAGGGCGCCCAGACCCCCCACCGCCACCTGAATGCCGTTGACCAGGGGCAATCGTTCTCTTGGAAACCATGTCACAAACGCGGTGAAGGCGGCCATGAGACATGAGGAGACCCCGAAACCGATGAGGGCGCGACCGACAATGAGGCCCGGGACGCTGTCGGCCGTCGCAAAGATGAAGGCGCCCACCGCGGCAAACAGGAGGAGGGAGGCCTCGGCCTTTCGCGACCCGAATCGATCCAGGAGCACCCCGAGAGGGAGTTGAAAGGCGGCGAACGTCAAAAAATACGTGGAGGTGAGAAGCCCCAGATCAGCGGGACCCAGGCCGAGATCCGCCACCAGATTGGGGGCGATGACCGCATTCACCACGCGGTAGAGATACGAGAAGAAATAGCCGATGGCAAAGGGAATGAAGACGCGCAGCAAGGTGGTTTGTGAAGGGGCTAAAAGGGGTGTTGAGTTCATTGAGTTATCGGTTTTATTGAGTTTATAGGGTTTATTGGGTTTGTTCTTTCATGCTCACGCTGTGGAATTTCGAAATATCCGAAGCTTACGGACTTCGCCCCGGCCGGTCACGCCAAGGCGTGGTGGAAATTCTGAGGCGTCAGTCAATGCAGGAGGTTTCCTCGTTCCCATGCCCTTTGTGGGAACAACTTCAGCGGTGCGCCGCTTCACTTAGGCTTGTCGACCTTCCTAATGAAAACCGATCGCCGCCTTGGGCGCCTCTGCCAGCGGGATTTCACCATACATCTTTTCATATTTTGTAATATTTTCCTGAAGGGCCGCCAGGATTCGTTTCATATGACCCGGGCTCACAATCACCCGTGAGGTGACGCTCCCTGCGGGCGGCGCTACCATCAGAAAGTCCATGACAAATTCCTCTTTGGTGTGTGAAACCACCATGTTGTTGGCATAGGCGCCCGACTGTAAGTGGTCCGGGAATTTCACCTGCATTTCCTTTTGTCCATTGGGCATGGTCGTCACTCCTTTGATGTGCGTTTCAATAGATTATATGACACGTGGATCGAATTTGCGAGTCATTGTTCACCCCGGCCGCTTCCCTCCGACGCAAAATCCCCTGCCGATCGGGATCAGCCCGGATGATCCGAGGGGCGGTCTCTGTTGTTTCCGAGGATCCGCCCCTGAAGGAGATCCAGTGCCTCCTGGACCCCCGGGGTGGGGATCATGCCGCATCCCTTGGCCGGCCGAATATGCCAGCCTGAGGCCCTCCGAATGATTTCGATCCAGATATCCTGAGAGAAATCCATTTCTATGACGATCACCCTCACCATGGCTCGCTCCTGGATAGGGTCATAGAGGGTCTCCTTGGGGACGACCGTGGACCGTCCCTTCATGGGGTCGAGCCTCAGGTCCTCCATGCGAAAGGATGACACGATGCGGGTCTGCAATGGAACCTCCTCCTTTTCGGGAATGGAAACATGCTCCAGTTTGTTGAAAAAAATCCTGTGGAAATGGTCCTGCCCTTCCTTTTTCCACTTTTCCTCGTACAGGGTGCCGAATTGCGGCGGGATGATCTCGCTGCGAACCCGGAAACCCGTTTCAATCCCCTGGTTAAGTATCCATTGGGCATGCTCTTGATCATCGGTTACCACAAAGGCCTCGCCTTCCGGGACCAGTCTGCTGTTGAGGAGCCTTATAAAGGATTTTGAAAAGAGGCGTTTTTTCCCGTGGCGCGCCTTGGGCCAGGGGACCGGGAACATGGCCCAGACCTTCTCGATGGACGCCTGTCTGAAGAGCCGGTGGAGGACCGTGGGGGCCCCGGCCTGAACCAGGGCCACGTTTTTCACCCCTGCTGTCGTGAGCTTCTGAAGGGTGCGGCGGATCAGAAACCAGTCGATTTCCACCCCGACAAAGTCCTTATCCGGGTTGGCAGCGGCCGTACGGATGAGATAATCCCCCAGACCAAATCCCAGTTCAACGGCGAGGGGGGCCGATCTCCCGAAGACCCGCTCCCACAGGATCGGTCTTGAAAGGGCCCGCCATGGGACCAGCGGGGCGAGAGAGAAGTGGTGATCGATTGCGCGTTTATGCAACATGGCAGGCTTTTTATCCCCTTTAACGATAAAGATTGTATGCGGAGTGAAGCGGATTTGCCACACAATTTGGCATAGATTGTTTCGGCTTCACTCCACATACAATCTTTATCGTTAAACAGATCGGATCAGTTGACGGATTTCAGAAGGCAATCGAATACGGTGTAACGCTGATGGACTTCAATGCGCCCTGGTGTGCGCCGTGTCGGTCGCAGGAGCCGATTCTCGATATCCTGGCCCAGAATTTTGAAGGCAAGGCAGTGGTGGCGTCCATGAATGTGGATGAAAACCGGGACATTGCGGCCAGGCTGGGGATAATGGGCATCCCTACCCTGGTCATTTTCAAAAACAGCAAGGAGATTCAGCGGTTCGTGGGGCTTCAGCCCGAGACGACCCTTTCAGATGCCCTGAACAGTCTTGTCAAGTAGAAGCGCCAGGACCTGCTAAAGAGATGGCCGCCAAGGTCTCCCAGATCGAGATGATCGGAGAGGCAAGGGAGGTCCAGGATACCTTCAGCGCGGTGCACGCGGGATATGATCTGGCCCTCAGGTATCAGGAGTCGCGATTATCTCATGAAATTTATTAATAAAAGGAGATATCTATATGAAGTCAGTATCATTTGCTGATATTGCCATTGTATCATGCGGGACGTTGAGCATGGAACTGAACCACCTCAGAGACGAAGGGTTCCTGGATACACAGCATATGTATTTGACAACCCCCGGACTCCATGAGGATATCCGTGAACTGGAACGTCAGCTAATCTCGCGGATCCAGAAGGCCAAGGAAAAGGTGGACAAGGTCCTGGTGGTATATGGCGGCAAATTCGGCTATGTGAATGCGGATGAGCCTACCCGGACCATGCGAACGATCATTGCCGAGCAGGGACCGGGGGTGAGGCGGATCGAGGCGACCCATTGCATGGATATGGTAGCCAGCCAGGCGGACCGGGACAGGATCGCGCAGGAGGTTGCGGGCGGTGAAAAGGTCTGGTGGATGACGCCGGGATGGGTCAAGTTTCGTCATCAGGTCTTCAAGGGATGGGATAAGGGACTTGCCAATGAGAATTTTCCCAGACATACAGGGGGGGCCGTGGTGCTGGACGGCATCGGATGCCTGGACCGGTATATGAATGAGCAGCCGGAGGAATTCCTGGAATACTGCGACTGGATGGGCATCCCCATGCAGGGCTACCCGGTCAGCCTGGACCGTTTCAAATCACTCCTACTGGATCAGGCCAAGATTCTGCTGGGGGCTTAGGCGGAGAATGAAGGCCGCTTAGAGGCTTTTTCGGGATGCCAGGCGTATGCTCATAATGCCATAGATCAGGGATGCAATAAGGAGAAGGGCCCCGAGCATCTTGGGGTCCTTTACCTTTATGAGGAAGGAGATGGTGAAGACGATGACAAAGCCTAAGATCACCACGAAGATCCTGGGAAAATGGCGCAATATGACCCTTCCGAAATGGACGAACCGGATATCGCTCACCAGCAGGTAAGAGGTCAGCAGAATCACGGCCCAGACAATCCATACGTTATCCCAGAAGAGAAGGGCGCCGAGAGACACCATGGCGCCTGCAGGGCTGGGCAATCCGTTGAAAATGCCGGGACTCAGCGTGGTATCGTGCTTGTCCCGGGCAATAAAACGCCACAACCTAAAAGCCACTGCAAAAAAGTAGGCGGTGCCGACGCCAAAGGCCAAAATGCTCCAATCGCCCTTCAGGAGGATCAAGAACGCAGGGCAACCGCCGAAACTAACCAGATCTGCGATATCGTCCAGCCACGGCCCGAACCGGGTGCCGCCGTGTTTGTCGGCCATTCTCCCGTCGAAAAGATCGAATATCTGGCCGGCCAGGATGGCGATGGCCGCATAAACCGGACGCATCTGAAGGGCGTAGAATATTCCGATGATGCCGCAGCACAGATTGAGGAGGGACAGGATGTCGGCGTAAAAACGGTTTGCGATGAGCTTGAAGACAATGGACGAAATAGAAAGGATAATGCAGAGGTAGAGCATTTGATTTGAGAATCTGGGAAGGCCTATATCATCGGTCAGCAGTGCACAGTATATGATCAAGGCGAAGCATAGGACCGCTTTGATCTTTCCAAAGTTATTGGCCGCCACAGAGAAGTGAGTGAACCGCTTGATAATATATCGAAACAGAAATTGCCCGCTGGTCTCCACCAGTACCAGTATCCATACCATCGTTACATCCAAACGACCTGTATAGGCAAAAAATACCATGGGCGGGAGATAGGTCAGTTTGTCGCAGAGGGGATCGATTTCTTCTCCAAAAGGGGTCACCAGATCGCAATTTCTGGCCAGAAGGCCGTCCACGCCGTCCATGACCGCCGAGAGGGTGAAGAGGAGAATGCCCAAGGACTGTTGCTCAGTCAGAAAGTAGAGCAGGGCGCCTGACAACCCGATCCCCACGCGCCACACGCAAACGGCGTTCGGGTGGAAATACCAATGTTCACACAGGTGTCTTTTGCCCGTTGGGGTTTTGAGTCCGAAGACAAAGCCGAGGTACATCCCCAATGATACCGCAAGGGAAAGAAGAATGGCGATGGTATTGCTCATGCTTATACGTTCGATGTGAGAGGTTGTCTCTCAGGATATTGGGAACGATTTGATCATAAGGCACTTACCCGTTAACTTGAAGATTTCTTAGGGTCTTCAACACGCAACAAGTAACCCGTAACAAGTTTCAGATTTCAGATATCTTTGGTTCGATCTTTGTGTGATCAAGTCGGCTCCTGCGAATGCAGGCGCCTATCCTTTACATATCCGGCCGCGACAATGCCTAAGGCCACCCCGGCACAGTTCGCAACCATATCTAAAATGGAGAAATCTCTCCCGGGCACGTGTTGTTGGGCAAATTCAAGCCCGATGCCGAGAGGGACCATTAAAAATGCTCCTGTGAAGGACGCCCGCATCCTCGCAAATCCAAAAAAGGGAAGGATCGCCAGCCAGGCGTAGGCCAGGCAGTGGGCCAATTTGTCTGCACCGCTGAACCGGTAAGGGATTTCCATGCGGGGCGTCAGAGAAAGGCAGCCAACCAGAAGAATAGAGATGACCCAGACTGCCTGAATGGTCCATTTCAGCATGTTTTCTGAGCATCTCATTTAATATGAATGGGAATGCCGGCCACGGTCATGATCACCTTGTCGGCCAGTGCAGCCAGTTTCTGGTTCAGGATACCGGCCAGGTCCCGGAATTCCCTCCCTAAGGGATGTTCGGGAACGATGCCGGTCCCTACCTCGTTGGACACGATGATCACCGCCTGTCTCCTTTGCGACAATGCCTCCAGCAGTCGCTCTTGATAGGCACTCACGGCCTCCCGCCCTTTCTGGAGAAGGACGTTGCTGACCCAGATCGTGGCGCAGTCGATGAGCGCGACATCCACACCGCCAATATCGGACTGCAAGGCCTTGTCAAGATCAAGGGGTTCTTCGATCAGACTCCACTGGGGTCCCCGGGATGCCCGATGCAGTCGTACTCGTTCGGCCATCTCATCATCTCCCACCTCGGCAGTCGCCACAAAGAGATAGGAGGTGTAGGTTTCTTCGGCATACCTGAGCGCCCAGGCACTCTTGCCGCTCCGCGCGCCGCCTAAAACCAGGATGATTTGCTTATGCGTCGATGCGTCCATGTCGTCGGATCAGAAAGCGTGGCAAAATAGTCTATACACGAGAGTCTTTGGAGGTTGCGGGTCAAAGCGTAAACTCACTTCCCTCTTTAGCCGCATCAATGACGATGTCGTGGTTGCCTTCCGCAGCAACATCGCTGCATCGTTCAATAATGGCAGCTACCTCCGCATCTTTTCTGGCAGGCGCATGATGAAAGAGAAGGAGTTGTTTCGCGCGGGCCTTCAATGCCAGATCCAATGTGGAGGCGCAGTCTGAGTGGCCCCAGCCCCGGTGACGGTCAATTTCTTCCGGCGTAAATTGGGCATCGTGAATCAGAACATCCGCCTCTTTGCAGAACTGGACGTAATCGTCCGCCTTCTTTCCCGCCGGACCGTCCGCTACCAACTCGTTGTCCGTCATAAAAACCAGTTTCTTTTTCCCCTCTTGAAAGCGGTAGCCAAATGCGCCCTGGGGATGATTCAGAGGAATAGCGTCGATGCGTGTATTGTCTATGGTAACGGAGCCCCGGCTCAGCTTCCCGACAGGGTCGATCCGGGCCTTGAGGTCCTCGAAGCTGACGGGGAAAAACCCATCGCCCATCTTGTTGTCGAAAATCACCCTGAGCCCTTTCATGGCCGCGGGGAACCCATCTACGGCGATTCTCGATGAGGGGTTGAAGATCGGATCAAAAAATGGGAATCCCTGCACGTGATCCCAGTGAATATGTGTTATCAGGAGGAGTATGTTGACTGTCTCGCGCGTGGCGAGGAAGTGCTCGCCCAGTTCCCGCATCCCCGTTCCAGCGTCAATGACCACTTTTTTGCCTGATCCGAGTGTGATTTCGAGACAGCAGGTATTGCCGCCATAAAAAATGGTATCTTTTCCCGGGGCTGCAATGGAACCCCTCGTCCCCCAAAATTTGACTTTCATCTCTGTATTCTTACCTGTCTGAACTGCCCCTGTCGGAGGCATTCAATTGCCGAAAATAATACGGGCGCATCTGGGCGTGGGTTCGGAGATTACGTTATCTCATCAGGGGTGTCAATCCAAAAAGCCACCGGGTTAAGACGGCTTACAGGATCGCTCTCCATATTCGCCATGAAAATATCACTGGGGCAGTTATCGGTTATTTGTTATCGGCCGTCGGTTTGTGAGCCTTCCTGATCCCGCCTGCTCGCGGGATTAACCGATGACGGATATCCCGCTCCCATTGTAATCCCCGTGGGGGCCGAGGCCTTCCTTATGCGTATTTACCCTGGTACAAACAGGCAAAGATCTTTGCATCCGTCATGATATCCGAAATCCGGCAATATTCATTGGGCTGATGCGCTGTCTCGGGGCAGGTTGACCAGACGGCGGCCGGCAGACCCATTTCGCGGAAAAAGGCGGCGACCGTACCTCCTCCGATCCCCATCGCTCTCCCCTGATTGCCTGTGACCGCCTCGATGGCCCTCGCCAGTTCAATCACGACCGGGGCTTCGGGAGAAGTAGGCGGTGCGGCGTCCTGACGGTGAACCGTCTCCACATCGATCTGGAGACCGGTCTGATCTGCGATGGGTCCCACAATTTTCTTTGCTGCGGAAATAACATGATCAACACGATATTGCGGAAGGACCCGGCAATCCAGATAAAAGACGTCCCTTCCGGGGATTGTATTGATGTTGGGGACGTTCTCTTCCTTTTTGGTGGGCGCAAAGGTGGACCGCGAGGGGCTGAAAAGGGGGTCTGAAAGATCGAACCGATTATCCAACTCTCCCAGCGCGACAATCATTTTTGCAGCTCCAAAAAGGGAGTTCTTTCCCCTTTGGGGGGTACTGGCATGACACTGATGGCCTGTGACAGTGAATTTGAGCCAGAGCATGGATTTTTCCGCCACCTCGATCATGGTGCCTTCCTCATTGCCGCTGTCAGGCACGACGATGAGATCTTGAGGAGTGAAAAACCCTTTGTGATGCTTCAGGATATAGCTCAGCCCGTAACGGCTTCCTGTTTCTTCGTCGGCAACAACGATCAGGCCTACCGGCCTTTCCAGATTTCGGCCTGAATCAAGGGTGACCTTGAGGGCCAGATACGAACTGACAAAGCCGTGCTGGTTGTCTTCGACCCCCCTTCCCACAATCCGGTCACCGTCCACGATAACGGTATAGGGATCGCTGTTCCACAGAGAGAGGTCGCCTGGCGGCACGATATCCGAGTGACTCAGGACCCAGACAACCGGACCTTTCCGCCGGCCTTCCCATTTGGCGATCAGATTGGGACGATACCCGTCACGCGCCCGCTCATCCGGGGCCTGAATCTCCTGCAGCCTATTCGGGTTCAGGGCTTCGAGGAGACCTTTTATGTAAGCGGTCTTCTCGTGTTCGCCCGAACCCCCGTTATCCGGGCCCAACGCAACGCGGGCCGTCAGGCCCCGTTGAACGTGTATGATCTCGTCTTTACTGCCGTCGATACGTTGAAAGACGCTTTCCAGATCGGACATTTCGGTTTCTCCTTTTGCCGGTCGAAGCGAAGCGTAGATCCCGCGGCACGCGGGATTGCTGGTTTATTAAGTTCGTTCTGCTCGCACTTCGCGATATCCAGTTCCAATCTGCCAGTTTTCAGTTTCAGGTTTTTCAATAGTCAATCGTCACTCCCAAGTGTCGCTCCACGGTTTCGGATCGATGCGAAATACTTCAGCCTAATCCAGAGAGTACGGCAATCTTTTGCATCACCAGGCTGAGGACCGACTCCGGCTGCATGTTCCTGTTCGGATAAATCGGGTCGCCGAAAGAGACTCGGACAGCGGTCGTCGAATGCAGCCTTTTGTAGTGAACGCCTGCGGGAATCAGAGGAAAAGACATCCGTGAAATGATCAACCGCAGCATTCCGGATTTGCCAGGGCCCATCGTGTTCTCATAGTAGGTGCCTTCTGGAAAGATAACGACCCCCTCCCCGCCTTTCAGAAACTCCATCATGGCCTTAATGGACCCTCTGCTCTTCATTGGCTGTTCCCGGTTTAGGGGAATGCCCCCGAGGGATTCCAGAAACCAGCCTGCCAACCTGTTGGTAAACAGTTCATATTTGGCGATGTAATAAAGGGGTCTCGGCGTGGCAAGGGCGATAATAGGGATATCCTGCCAGCGTTGATGCTTGGGGAGCAGGATAAAGGCATCCTCTTGGGGCAGCCGTTCCCGGCCTTCAATCTCAAGGCGATAGAACGGATATAGGGCAATCCTGGCGAACCCCGCTACAAAACGGCACATTGGGTCTTTTCTCTGGAGCACCTGGTATCCCTTTGAAATATCACAAGGCGGTCTGTTCAGCCGCTTCGGTCTTTTGTTTTTCCACACGAACGGCTTTGTTTACCCTTACATATGTGATGATTCCCTGAACGATAATCAATGTTCCGGCCGGCAACAGAAGCCACCCGATCGCGACTATAAGAGGGTGCTCCGAGAATTTTATCAGTGCAAGTCCGCCAGCTAAAAAAGCCAGTGAGGTTCGGATATGCGAAAGAAGTGTCCGTTGGTTGGCAAGTTCGGTTCGGAGCTCTGCCAGGTGATCCCGGACCAAAACGCCCTTCTTAAAGAGATTCGTCTGCATTCACAGAAAATATGGAAAAGGGATTCGCGTGTCAAGTGCATATTCACTTGACACATCTCCGGATATTCTTTTAGATTGACCCCACTATTTTTTCTCAGGCTCTGATAACGGACGATTCCAAAAATACCATCTCATGACGCGAAGAGAATACCTCAATCAACAAAAGGAGAAGGGCCGGCGGCTTATCGGTGTTTTTCCCGCACATTATCCCAGGGAAATCCTCTGGGCCTTCAATGGCATTCCCGCGGAGATCTGGGACCCGCCGCTCGAGGTTTCCGGCGCCAATGCCCACCTTCAGCCGTATATCTGTTCCGTGGTCAAGTTGGGACTGGAGCTGATCCTTCAGGGCAAAGGCGACATATTGGACGCATTTCTGTTCCCCCACACCTGCGACTCTATCCAGAATATGGCATCCATTGTCTATGATTATCTTGGAGTGGATAAGCCCTGCTATTTCTTCTATCACCCGAAGGCCCCGTATCGGCCGTCGTCCCGCCGCTATTATCAGGAACAGCTCAAGTCGCTCGTCTCCCGCATGGAGACAGATCTGGGGCCCATGGACATAACTGAGCTGAGACAACGGGTAATGCAGGGAAATGATTTGGCGTCCATTTTGAGAGAGATCTACGACGTGAGGCGCCGAGGGATGCTTTCAGCGTCCAATGCCTCTTTTTACCGCATGATCCGTCAGGGGGAGTATCTCCATCCCGACGATTTCATCCCACTGTTGGAAGATTTTCTGAAGGCATCCAGGGGTGGTGACCGGAGGGGACCCGGTGTGATTTTGAGCGGCGTTCTCCCCAATCCGCCGGAGATCCTGAGCCTTTTAGATGAACTGGGCGTAAGGGTCGTGGATGACGATCTTTTATGCTGCGGCAGGAGGATCCCGCTGAATTCAAGTGCGTGCCAGGACCCATTTGAAGCGCTTGCAGACAGCTACTTTGCCATGCCCCCCTGCACCACCAAGGACTCGCCGTTGGAGGCGCGGATAGATTACCTCCTGCAAAGGATAGCGGCCGGCGAGGCCAAGGGGGTGATTTTTTATCTGGTAAAATTCTGTGAGCCCGAATGGTTTGATGTACCCCGCATGGCAGAGGCTGTAAAGGAGGCGGGTGCAGCCGTGCTGACAGTGGATTTGGACCTGAACCGGGGATTGAGCGGTCAACTGACCACTCGGATCGAGGCGTTCGCGGAGATGATCGGCCGGCGATGAGAGGCGCAACGCGTGAGGTAGAAAAGTGCTCCGTGTGGCGTTGAGAGTTTAAATCGGACTTCTTCCTCTTTGACTTTATGCACTCTAAACTCTTAAGTCCAAACTTGGAACCCCAGCATCCAGAATCCAGTATCCAACAACCAGAGAGAGATTTCACCATGTCGCTTGCCAAGCGTGTCCGCTACCATTTTATGAAGGATGTCGGGGCCCCTGCCCTGATGCGTCTTTCCGCGGCCGGGAAGAAGAAAGGTCCCAAGGGACCCAGGCCCGGTTTTGGTCCCGGGCTGAAATGCGCGAGCCGGCTAAAGGAGATCATGACCCGCCACTACTTTCTCTCCCGCTACGCGGAAGGGGCGAGGCCCGTGGCCTGGGTCACCAGCGGAGCGCCCGTGGAAATCCTGAGACCTTTTGGATTTTACACCATTTATCCCGAAAACCACGGGGCGCTCTGCGGGGCACAGAGGCTTGGGCCGGAGCTGTGTGCAGAGGCGGAGGCCCATGGCTATCACCAGGATCTCTGCTCCTATGCCCGCATCGATCTGGGCCATTTCCTCTCCGGAAAGACGCCCGTGGGCAGGCTGCCCAGGCCCGACCTCCTCTTTGCTTCCGACAACATCTGCCAGACGGTCGTCTACTGGTACAGGGTTCTGGCCCATCAATTGAAGATCCCCCTCCTGCTGTTTGACACCCCTTATAATTTTGAGGATATCAACGAAACCGATGTCGCCTATATGGTGCAACAATTGGAGGAGATGATTCCGGTTCTGGAGGAGGTATCGGGACGCCGGTTCGATAATCGAAAATTTCAGGAGATGGTCCGTATTTCTCGGGATTCCTCTTTTGCATGGGGCGAGGTCCTTGCCACCATGAAGACACATCCGGCGCCCATGACCATTTTTGATGCCTTTATTCATCTGGCGCCGATTGTCTCTCTGAGAGGGCTCCCGGTGGCCCTGGACTACTACACCATTCTCTTGGAGGAATTGCGGGAAAGGATAGAAAAAGGCATCGGGGCCATCCAAAATGAGCGAAAACGACTCATGTGGGACAACATTGCCATCTGGTACAAGGTCCGTGATTTTTCAAATCTGTTTGCCGAGCGGGGGATGAACTTTGTCACGGCCACCTACACCAACGCCTGGGCCGAGACGATTTCTTTCATGGATGCGGACCGCCCCTTTGATTCCATGGCCAGGACCTACAGCCTTGTGGTGCTCAATAACAATTTGGACCACCGTCTGCGGCTCATGGAGAGGCTCATCAAGGAGTATGATGTAGACGGACTGGTCATCCATTCGGCCAAAAGCTGCAAGCCCTATTCCGTAGGGCAGTACGATATCAAGCGGCTGTTGATGGATCGCCTGGGGATACCTTCAGTGATCGTCGATGCGGATATCACCGATTTTCGGGCATATTCCGAAGAACAGACGCAAACGCGGCTGGAGGCCTTTTTTGAAACCTTGGAAGGATGATGTCCAAAGGGCAGTAAGCAGAAGGCAGTAAGCAGTAGGGAGCGAACAACTGAATGACAGCGAAGCGAATGACGGCCGACGGCCATATGAAAAACCGGGACTATGTTGCGGGAATAGACATCGGTTCGCTCAGTACGGAGGCCCTTATCCTTGATATGGAAGGCGGGATTGCCGGTTACGCTATTGTTCAGACCGGCGCCAACAGCACGGATGCGGCCTTATCGGCCCTGGAGAAGGCATTCGCGGCATCGGGGATAAACCGGGGCCGGATCCGTCGCACGGTGGCAACCGGTTATGGTCGTGTGTCCATACCATTTGCCGATAAGCGGGTTACCGAAATTTCGTGTCATGCCATGGGGGCCTTCCACCTCTTTCCGAACACAGGGATTGTTATCGACATCGGCGGCCAGGATTCAAAGGTCATCCGCGTTGGAGAGGGAGGCAGGGTTTTGGATTTCGCCATGAACGACAAATGCGCGGCCGGCACGGGCCGTTTTCTGGAGGTGATGGCAGACAAACTTCAGGTAGGGCTGGACGATATGGGCCCTCTCTCATTGAAAGCAGAGGGAGAGGTCGGCATCAGCAGTGTCTGCACGGTGTTCGCTGAGAGCGAGGTCGTATCGCTTGTGGCGCGTAACCATCCCAAGGAGGAGATCATCCGCGGACTCCACCGGGCCATCGTAAACAGGGTATGGAGCATGGTGAGCGGGATCGGCGTTCGCGGCGCCGTGACCATGAGCGGTGGAGTTGCCAAAAACATTGGCGTGGTGAGGCTCATGGAAGAAAAACTCGGCCAGCCCATTCATGTCTATTCCGAACCGCAGATCGTCGGCGCCCTGGGAGCGGCGCTCCTGGCCAGAAAAGATTTTCAGGGTCAGCAACAATAGAAAGTATTCGGTGCGCCTGTTGGGACAGCGGAAATAGGCTTTTTTTTAGGGCCTGCAATAAATGGATTGACAACATGCGGAAAAGCCTATAATAGAAGCGCAATATACGGGTGCCTTATGTTTCTGTGCGTTTTTATCGCCTTCTGGGCCGTTCCCATGCTCAGTAAGGAATATACGTAAACTTCAATCTTCAAGGAAAGGAGCGTTACATGGCTGCCAAAAAAACGGGCAAGAAGGATGCGGACAAGAAGGGAACCACGAGGAAGACCACGGCATTAAAAAAACCTATGACCAAAACGGAGATAATGAGTGAGATTGCATTAAACACCGAGCTCACCAAGAAACAGGTCTCGGCCGTATTTGAGGAATTCTCTCTCCTGATCGAGCGTCATATCAAGAAGCGGGGTCCCGGTCAGTTCACATTCCCCGGTCTTTTCAAGATTGAAGTCAAGAGTAAACCTGCGACAAAGGCGCGCAAAGGGATCAACCCTTTTACAAAAGAAGAAACCGTTTTCAAGGCCAAACCGGCTCGCCGGGCAGTCAAGATCCGTCCCTTGAAAAAGGTAAAGGAGATGTCCGCCTGATTGAATGGGTGATGTTTCATCAGGGTCCTTGTGCCCGTAAATTTTCTTTGATGATTGTCAGACATGGCCGAACAACACAAAAGCCCTGCAGATCGTGAAGCGGTCTGCAGGGCTTTTCTATGCGAGCGCAGCCTCTGGTCGGCAGCCGGTCAGACCCAGAGGAAACTTTTGAACGGGGTTTTCCCGCTGCAGCGGGGTTCAGGTCCCAGGGGTAAGCCGCAACCACCATCGCGATCGGATTTCAGGTCTCTTCAATCATCCATCGACACCCATCCATCCAATGCGTCTGCCGTCAATAATCCTTGGGCCGATGCTTTACCTGGGAAGGTGTGTCGAAGGCCGCTTCGAGAGACCTCACCGTCATGTCGAGGTATTGTGCCTCCACTACACACGATATACTTGAGATGGAATTGCAGATGGCAAGGGAGCTGATCCCCACGGCGGCAATGGAAGAAAACATGACGCTGTGAACTAAGGGTTTCTCACGCAGATGCGGTCCGAAGACGGTGACCACGGCCACGTCGGGGGTGTAGGAAATGGCCTTGGCGTCTATGGAGGGCCTTATCGTCTCCAGAACACCCAGGGCCTGGTCCAGATCCTTCTGATCAATAACGATGGAGAAATTAGCGCAGTCGTCCAGGTCGAAGCTTTCCAGCAAAATCTCGATATTGATCTTATTCTCTCCCATCCCTTTCAGGACAGTCGCTGCAACACTGGCATGGTCCGGCACTGACATGATCTTCAGCAGTGCCCGACCGTCGCTCTGCATGATGCCGCCGACCTTCATTTTGTCCATGTCATCCGCTCCCACGAAAAATGATCTCCATCATTCCCAGGTCCGTCTGTCTTCAATCTTCTTATGAAGGTCGGGGATTGTCCCCCTGGGAACCACCTGAACGACGCCTTTTATGGTGAGGATATCTTTTATATCGCGCTCGATGCGCGCTCGCATCATGCCTGGATCCGTCCCTTCCTCTTTCAGCTCCACCACAAATGTCATGATGTCGTTGTGATCTTTTCGTGTGATGACCACCTGATACTTAAAGACCCCCGGATGCCGGGAGATGACCTCGTCGGTCTGCCACGTATGGACGAACGTGCCCCTGACCTTGGTCGCCTGATCGATTCGTCCGAGGATCTTCTTCAACATAAGGCCGCTTCGACCGCAGGGACACGATTCGCGGGTCAGGATCGAAATATCTCCCGTTGCCATGCGGATCATGGGGTAGCCTTTATTAAAGCTGGTGGCGACAATCTCGCCAACAGCCCCGGGACGTGCCGCTTTCCCGGTCGCGGGGTCTGCCACCTCGACATAGACATTGTCCGGCACGTGGAGGCCCTTCATAAATGGGCATTCGTATCCGATACACCCCAAGAGGACGGTCCCGTACCCCTGGCGGATGGACATTCCCAGTTTTTCCTGAAGCCGGGAACGGAGAGACTCGGGCAGCATCTCAGCGCCCACCAGGGCCTTTTTAAGGAAAATGTCTTTTCTCAGATCGAGCTGCATCCCCTCGGCACGCTGGATCATGGTCATCAGGAAACTCGGGGTCCCCATGAATCCATTGATTCGTAATCCCTGCATGATCCGGATCTGCATCAGGGTATTCCCGACGCCTGTCGGGACAACCGTGCCGCCGATCATGGTTACGGATGCGTCCAACATGAAGGCCAAAGGCCAGAGATGGTAATTGAAGGTATTCAGGATACGATCTCCGGGCCCAAAACCCGCCGCACAAAGGGCCTCGGCCCAGGAGGTGTCTCTGTATTCCTGTTCTCCCGGTTGGTAGACGAGACCTGGGTTGACATAAATCCGTCTCATATCGGTTGGGCCTGATGCATCAAAGCCGCCAAACGGCGGGTCCTTTTTTTGCCGTTCCACAACGGTCTCCATGCGCAGGATGGGGAGGTTTTCCAGGTCGTCAAGGCCCTTGATGTCGGATATGTGAATACCGGATGCCCCGTAAATGTCTTTATATGCGTTAGCGTATCGGCAGGCGTGTTGAAAGGTCTCTACGAATCGTCGACTCAGGTCGGCCCTCCGTTTTTCCCATTCCATGGTCTCTCGCACCATGTTGAAAAAGCGATTCTCCGGCATTTTCTTTCCCATTGTTCCTCTCCCGATCTCAGGTCGCAGACCCCAAAAAATCAATATCCGGCCTGTTTCAGGCCAGCCAGCCTCTCCCTGGCCTTTGCCGCATACGGGCTTTCAGGATGCTTTTCAATGATTCTGCAATACAGTTCCTTTGCGTGATCATAATTCTTCTGCAGCTCTTCCAACTGGGCGGTTTCAAAAACCTCCTTGACGGTGTCTCCCGAACAGCCGGCAATGGTCACTGCTGCAATAACAACAAGGATCATGATGATTCTTTTCATAGATAAGACCTCCGTTCTCAGGTTCAGTCACAAAAAGAGGAAAAAAACCTCAGGGAATGGCATCGGATGTCACGCTGTGGATGGGTGCGCGTTTTTTTTAATTTCATATAGCCGCGCGAAAATGTCAATTCAAACTTATCCCGGCTCAATGTTGAAATAGGGGCCGTTTCTAAGAAGCCGACAAAAGGGGCTGTCATCGAAACAAAGGAAAGAGAGAAGGGTTGCCAGGAATTTCAGCGTCGACGATACGACACCGCCCGGAATCGCAAGGCACTGGAGAGGATGGATGTCGAAACTTGAAATCTGGAATTTGACGCTTAACATTGGGGTTCTGATGTAAGGAAGCCGGCACAAAGGATTCATCATGGATTATGGGTCGAGGGATGTCATATGAAAAAATCAGATAAGGCTTCTCCCCGGTTGGCGCTCTGGATGGTGGTATGGTTTCTGGTCTTGGGCGTGGTGCTCGCCGGTGTCGGGTACTGGGGAATGGGATTTCTCATGGAGAGCCTCCATGCATGTCAACAGAAGGTCCATGATCCTCAATTGTTGAACCCGATTGAGCTTTCTTTGAAGCGTGTATCCCTATACGTCGCTTGGGTGTCGGCCGGGGGTCTCGCGGTCATCGGGTTCCTCCTCTGGTTGAGCTTGCGATCCTCGATCGGGGGGCAGGGTGCAGGAGATCCCATCGTCGCACCATCGTCACCCGTCAGCGCAAGAGAAGATATGTGTGCTGGACCGTCACCCGGGGAAAAGGAAGCGCAGGCACGGCTGGATCAGAGGAGGTCTCTTCATCTCCTTTCCCTTCTACAGAGGGAAGGGCGGCTGGTGGATTTTTTGCAGGAGGACCTTCAGGCCTATGATGACGCGCAGATTGGAGCTGCTGTTCGGGGAATTCAGGAGTCCTGCCGCGAGACTCTGAATAGATATGTCGCCCCCAGGCCCGTCATTGACAGGGATGAAGGGGAGTCGATAATGGTTGATGCAGGTTTTGACGCCAATAGCATCCGACTTACGGGCAATGTATCGGGTCGGCCCCCGTTTAAAGGGATCTTGCAGCACCGGGGCTGGCGCAGCGCAGGCTTGAACCTGCCCACCCTCTCAGGTTCTCAGGATCCCACGATTATCGCATCGGCAGAAGTGGAAATTGAGTGAGGCGTATCCCGTGTCCGAACCGACATATATGATAGGTATTGACCTGGGCACAACGAACAGTGTGGTGGCCTTTGCCAAGGTCCCGGTCGATGAATATGATGAGCCCGCCATACAGATCTTCAAGATTCCCCAGCTGGTGGGGCCCGGGTCCATCGTAGAAAGGCCCGTCTTGCCCTCTTTCCTCTTCCTGCCGGGTCCCCACGATCTTCCGGAAGGGAGTCTTGAGCTGCCGTGGGATAAGGGGAACTCTCTGGCGGTGGGGGAATTCGCCCGTGACCGGGGGGCCGAAATTCCTTCACGTTTAGTCGCCTCTGCCAAGTCATGGCTTTGCCATACCGGTGTAGACCGCAATGGGGCGATCCTCCCCTGGGAGGCCCCCGAAGACAGCCGTAAATTGTCGCCGGTGGAGGCCTCTGCGGCCATCTTGAAAAATATCAAGGACAGCTGGGATTATGTCATGGCCAGGGACGATGAGGGACTACGGTTGGAATACCAGGAGGTCTTTTTGACCGTACCCTCCTCCTTCGACCCAGTGGCCAGGGACCTGACGGTCAAGGCCGCAGAGATGGCCGGTTTCCCCAAAAGCACCCTCCTCGAAGAACCCCAGGCTGCCTTCTATGCATGGCTCAACGCTGCAAAGGAAGGATGGCGCGACCGGGTCAAGGTGGGGGACCGGGTCCTGGTGGCAGACGTAGGGGGCGGAACCACGGACTTCAGCCTGATTGAAGTTTCCCAGGAGGAGGGGGGGCTGACATTGGAACGGGTCGCCGTGGGGGATCATCTCTTGGTGGGCGGGGACAACATGGATTTGACCCTTGCCTATACCGTGGCCAGTGGTCTGGCCGCGAAGGGTCAAAAACTGGACGCCTATCAGATGAGGGCCTTGTGTCACCGTTGCCGTTCAGCCAAAGAGCGCCTCTTCAGCGAGGAAGGGATTGATGTCTGGCCGCTTACGGTTCTGGGCAGGGGAAGCCGGTTGATCGGCAATACCATCAAAACCGAGTTGAAACGGGAAGATGTTGAGGAGGTTTTGACCAACGGTTTTTTTCCTGAGTGCGACAAGACGGCCGGTCCGCGGGATCAGCTTCGCACCGGGATGAGGGAGATGGGCCTTTCATATACGTCCGACCCGGCCATCACCCACCATCTGGCCCGGTTTCTGAGGAAACAGGAATCCGCGGATGCCGGGGCGGGAGAGGGGGATCTTGTATGCCCCACTGCTATTCTCTTTAACGGGGGCGTGATGAAGGCCGGGGGATTGAGAAGGCGTGTCCTCGATCTCCTTTCATCATGGGCGGACAGTGAGGGACAGCCGCGACCTCTGGAGATTGAAACCCGTGACTTCGACCTGGCCGTTGCAAAAGGAGCGGTCTGCTACGGGCTGGCGCGACGGGGCAGGGGCGTTCGCATCCGCAGCGGACTTTCAAAAACCTATTATATCGGCGTTGAGGCGGCCATGCCGGCCGTGCCGGGCATCCCTGCCACGGTGAAGGCCTTGTGCGTAGCCCCTTTCGGTATGGAAGAGGGTGCCGAGGCCCGGATCCCGGACAAGGTGTTCGGTCTGGTGGTGGGGGAGCCTGTCAAGTTCGATTTTTTAGGGTCCAACATCCGCCATCACGACGCCATGGGTACGGTGGTGGAGGACTGGGGAGGCGAAATTGAATCGGTCGCCACCCTTGAAACCCGTCTTGAAGGGAAAGCCGACGCCATCGTTCCCGTAACCCTGGAGATCAAGGTGACCGAGGTGGGGACCCTGGAGCTTTGGGCCGCAGCCAGGGACACGGACCGGAGATTTAAGCTGGAGTTCAATGTGAGGGAAAGAGCGGGACCTTGAGAATTGAGCATTGAAAATCGAGTATTGAAAGGCTCGCAGCGGACCACTGAACGCCGACGGAGTGACCGCCTCTTGAACGCGGATCTCGGAACTCGGAACGGGGAGATCGAAAATAACCTCATGACAATGAAGCGAATGACGGCCCCAAGCGTGATGACCCATGACCACTAACTACATCGTAGGAATCGATTTAGGCACCACCAATTCGGCAGTCAGTTATATTGATCTGTCTCTCACCCACGATGATGAAACACCCCCCATAGCGAATTTTGAGATCCCTCAGCTTACGGGCCCGGGTGAAATCTCAAGGCTCAAGGTCCTCCCCTCGTTTCTGTACCTGCCCGGCGACCATGAACTCGATAAAAACGGACTGCGGGCGGCCTGGACCTCTGACGGAAAGGGGTTCGCGGGCGCATTTGCCCGGGACCAGGGGGTAAAGGTCCCCAAGCGGCTGGTCTCATCCGCCAAAAGCTGGCTCTGCCACGGCAAGGTGGATCGCAGGGCCCCTATCCTGCCATGGGGTGCGGACGATCAGGTGGCGGGAATGTCTCCGGTTGCGGTCACGTCTGCCTATCTGAGGCATATCAAAGAGGCCTGGAACGAGAGTCAACAGGGCGATAAGGAGCGCTGCCTGGAAAACCAGACTGTGATGATTACCGTGCCTGCCTCCTTTGACGAGGTGGCCCGGGAACTGACCGTGGAGGCCGCTTCCCAGGCAGGACTGGAACAGATCATCCTTCTGGAAGAGCCGCTGGCCGCCTTCTACTGCTGGCTGAGCTTGCATGAAGAGGGGTGGGACCGGTATGTCAGGCCCGGGGAATTGATCCTGGTCTGCGACGTGGGAGGCGGCACCACCGACTTCACCCTCATTACCCTTGGCGAGAGGAACGGTCATCCGGTCTTTGAACGGATTGCGGTGGGCGATCATCTGATCCTCGGGGGCGACAACATGGACCTGGCCCTGGCGCATCGGTGTGAAGCACGTCTACAGGGCGAAATGAGAGGGCGGTTGAACCTGGAGCGCTGGCAGGCCCTTTGCAATCAGTGCCGCCAGGCCAAGGAAAGGATCCTCAACCGCATTTCTGGGTCGGAGACCGTCACCCTGGTGGGCGGAGGAAGCAGGTTGATCGCCGGCACTGTTTCGACCCAACTGTCCAAGGACGAGGTGGAAGCCACTATCCTGGACGGATTCTTTCCCGTGATCGCGCCAGGGGAAGTCCTGACTGAGAAGCCCCGACAGGGAATGATCGAGTTCGGGCTGCCCTATGCCCAGGATCCGTCCATTACCCGTCACCTGATCCGGTTTCTGGAACAGCACAGGGAGGATGTCAGGCAGATACTGGGAAAAGAGACGCCGAGGCCGGACCTGATTCTTTTTAACGGCGCTGCCTTGAAGCCTCCACCTGTTCAGGAGCGGATCCGGGAGGCGGTTTCCAGATGGTTTGATGGGGGAGAGGGGCCTCTTCCCCGAATCCTCGAAAGCCCTGAACTGGACCTCGCCGTGGCCCTGGGGGCCTCCTATTATGGTCTGGTCAGAAAGGGTTTCGGGATCCGGGTGGACGGCGGGAGCGGCCGGGCCTACTACCTGGGGGTTCGCCTTGAAGCTGAGACCCCGGAGGAGGGGAGGGACCATTCCTCTGCCCCGCAAACGGCCATCTGTCTGGTGGAACGCCACATGCCCGAGGGGAGCAGAAACGCGCTGACAGATAGAACATTCGATGTGCTGACCAATCAGCCGGTACAATTTTATCTGTACAGCTCCAGTTACCGTACAGGGGATCGTGTGGGGGATTTCGTTGCCGTCGACGATGGCCTCACCCCGCTTCCCCCCCTTCACACGGTGATCAAGTTCGGCAAAAAGGCCGGGGAGACCATGGTTCCGGTCGAGGTGGAGGCCGATTACACAGAGATGGGCAGCCTGGCCGTCTGGTGCCATTCCGTTCGGAGCCCCCACCGGTGGCGATTCCAGTTCCGGTTGCGGCAAACGGACCAGGGGCCTGCGGTGTCGGACAGAGAGGTTTTTGAGGAATCATTGATAACTGAGGCCTTAAAGGAGGTGAAAAAGGCCTTCTCCGCCAAAGGCGGGAACAGCGAGACGGCGCGTCTCGCCAGGACGATTGCCGCCGTGGTGGATCGCCCCAGGGAGGCATGGCCCCTCGGTTTGATCCGCCGAATTGGGGACAGCCTCCTGTCTCTCAGTTCAATGAGGGGTCGCAGCTTGGACCATGAAGCCCGGTGGCTGAACCTGATCGGGTTTTGCATGCGGCCCGGATTCGGGGATCCCCTGGACGAACATCGTATGGGAAATGTCTGGAAGATATTCCATGAAGGATGGATGCATGGCAAGCATGCGCAGGTGAGGTCCGAATGGTGGGTGATGTGGCGAAGGGTGGCAGGGGGCCTTACAGCGGGTCAGCAGGTTAAGGTGCTGCAGGAAATATCGTCGCTGATCCGGCCCGGAAAAGGGGGTAAGAGGGGGAGGTCTGCCCCGCAGGAGCATATGGAGATCTGGATGGCCGTGGCTAACCTGGAACGAATCCCGGTGAACGACAAGGTCGTCTGGGGAGGCCTTCTCTTGGACAGTCTCCGACCCGGCAAAACCCGGCCCCAATACTGGTGGTCCGTCTCAAGGATCGGTGCCAGGGAACCCCTCTACGGGCCCATTGACCGGGTTGTTTCGCCGGGCGTGATTGCCTCCTGGATCGACCGGATCTTAAAAGTAGAATGGCGGGACCCCAGGCCGGTGGGCGCTGCCCTGGCCCAGATGGCCCGCCTGACCGGGGACCGGAAGCGGGACCTGGACCCGGAGCTTGTGCACCAAGTCATAGACTGGCTGGCCCCTCAGGAGTGGTCCGAACCCTATATAAGGCCGTTAAAAGAGGTCGTTCCTTTAGACCGTCACGAAGAGACCCTGATCTTCGGTGAATCTCTCCCCTCGGGCATCCAATTGCGGGGGGGTTGAAGAATCTCTGTTCATGAGGAATTGCAAATACCCGGGCCCAGAGAACCCGGCTTCGGGTTGTCCCTGGAAAGGGGCGACCTTGCTTAAAAACCATGGAATTTAAAAGTGTCTGAAGCGATCTAAGGTGCCTGAAGCAATGGCGTCGCATGTCCCGTTCGGACTGTCGCCGGGAGGTGTCTTAATGCCTCACAGCCCCAATGACACCTTCCAGTTCTTTATGGGTGATCATCCCATGCCTTACCATTTCAGGCGGGTCAACAGTCACATTGAGCACGGTTGATCCGATCCCGCCTGCTGTTTCCCCGCCGTCGAGGATCAGATCGATCCTGTCTCCGAAACAGGCCATGACCTCTTCGGCATGACAGGAGGGAGGTGCGCCCGAAATATTGGCGCTGGTCCCGGTGACCGGGCCCTCTATGGCTCGGGCCAGTGCGGTAGGGATGGGGTGACCGGACAATCGGACGCCGATAGTCTTGGTTCCGCCGGTGAGGAAGGGCGAGATTCTTTTCGATGCCTCAAAGATCAGGGTCAGGCCTCCGGGCCAGAACACGCGCATCAGCGGAACGGCCATAGGGGGAATGTGCTTCACGTAGTCGTTCAGGGATTCGGTTGAAGGGATCAGGATCAGGACCGGGCGTCCCGGTTCCCGCTTTTTTAGGGAAAACAACCTTCGGATCGCCGCTTCATTGCCCACATCCACAGCGAGGCCGTAGAAAGACTCTGTGGGGCATGCAACCAATCCCCCGGCCAGGAGGATTGATTTGGCCTGCTGAATCACCGGGTCCTGATGGGTGGTGGGGTCCAGACGGATGATCATTTCGCAGTTTAGTCTCTCACAGGGCACACTGAGCACACAGAGAAGAACAAAATGCAGTTGTGACCTTGGTGCCCTTTGTTTTTAATCATTACCTGATGTGCTCAGAAATCGACTTTCATTGAGGCTTGTTCGGTCAGTTTCATGCGGTAATTCTTCACTTTTTCAGCAACCCTTGGGTATTTTAGGGCCAGAATCTGAGCGGCCAGAAGCGCCGCGTTTTTTGCGCCCCCGCTCCCAACGGCCACTGTGGCGACCGGGATGCCCGAAGGCATCTGGACCGTGGACAGGAGCGCATCCAGCCCTTTGAAGGGGGATGAATCAATGGGCACCCCGATCACCGGCAGGGTGGTGTGTGCGGCAATGGCCCCGGCCAGGTGGGCGGCCCATCCGGCGCCGGCGATAATGACCTCAATCCCGCGATCGGCCGCAGAGACGGCATACGCTCTTGTCAGATCAGGGGTCCTGTGCGCCGAGAGCACCTTCACCTCGTGCGGCAGCTCCAGTTCTTTGAGGAGTTCCACGCATCCTTTCATTACCCCTGAGTCAGAGGCGCTTCCCATGATGACGGCCACCTGGGGCTTATCCGAAGACATTGTTCACCTCGTATGAGCTTTAAGTTTAGCGCTGGTTGCCTGTTACGCAGAGCTTTTCGCCATCCCGATGAGCGGATAGATTATCATGCCCGCCAGCCAGGCAATATCCTCTGCGGAGAGAATTTCAGATATATTTCTGTCAAACAGGATCGTCCCTTCCGGCGGAAACTCGTCGTCCCCCCGCCAGAGGATCAATAGAACGGGGACCATGGGCAGGGCCTGAACCCGCATCGAGAGGTCTCCCTGGTTCAGGGGTTGTGCGCCATAGCGCTCGCCGGCAAGTTTGACCAGGAGTTCCGGCCGGTTCCCAAATACCTGCACCATCGGATTCTTGGCCCTTCTGACAAAGGCGTCCAGATAGAACTTGCCGTCCGGTATCTCCTGATAGGCGACCCATTGGCCTGTGGGCTCAACGCCCTTGGCCCCGTTGAGATAATGAAGGACAAGGATCTGTTCCTGAATCGGCAACTCATCGCCGGAGGCGCTGTAGGAGACGCTAAGCTCCGGCCAGGTGACGTCTATCCCCCTGGCCAAGAAATCAAGATGGAGTACCGCCTTTCCGTCAGAACCCGGCTCGAACGCAGCGCCGCAGAGATCGGCGATCCGCTTTGGATTTTTTTCCGTCAGACCCGCTCTGGCTAATTCAACCGCCGTTTTGTAATCATCTATTTTGGCCATCTCATATCCTCAAAAAAAGAGCTGCTTACCCATGCCAAATCGCTGGATTTGTGTTATAGTAATTATTGACAGATGATTTCAAGTCAAATCTTTCCTTGCCGGTGTTTCTTGGGTTGAGTCCGGGTATGAGAGATGGCTCGCAGGAAAAAGAGAAAAGGAAAAGACCGACTTCAGGGTCAACAAGGTTCTCAGACACGCGAAACCCCCTTTAATCCGGCGCTTGAACACCTGGCAGCCCTGAAGCAAAGGGAGGGAAACACGAGCGAACCCTCTGATAAGCCGGATCGCTTGAGACCGCCGCCGGACCCTGATGACATGGGCTATTTCAGGGAAGCCATGTCCGGGGTGATGCCGCTGGCAGGACAGAAGGCGCGGATTGCCAGGGTTCCGGACGTGGATGCCCGACCGGTCCATCCGCCCAACAGCGGCGACCTGGAGGTCCTGGCGCATCTCTCGGACCTGGTCAGCGGGGTTGCCGAGATGGACATCACCTTCAGCGATGAATACATTGAAGGGTCTGTTCCCGGATTTGACCGGAAGTTGATGCAGAAGCTGAAACAAGGGCTTTTCCCAGTTCAGGACCATATCGACCTTCATGGCTGCACCCGGGCTGAGGCCGAACTCAAGGTCACGGATTTTCTTCTGGCGAGCTACCGGCTGGGATTACGGTGCGTCCTTGTGGTACACGGGAGGGGTCTCAATTCCGAAGACCATATTCCGGTGTTGAAGGAGCGGCTCCCCGTATGGTTGAACCGGGGGCCCGTGAAACGGATTGTCCTGGCCTTTTCAACCTCCCGACCCTACGATGGCGGTACCGGGGCCATCTATATCCTGCTGCGGCGGCCTAAGACAAGGTTTTAGGGGATCTGCATTCGGTCCGGGCCAGCAACAAACAATGAGAACCCAATAATGAGCAACCCGCTGATATGAAAGGACTTAAATGAAAATCGGCATCATAGGAGTTCCCCAGGCAGGGAAATCCACCATTTTCGCTGCATTGACAGGGGCAAGGGGCGCTGAGGACGCTCGCAGTTCCCGAAAAGACCTGCGCATTGCCGCGGTCACTGTATTCGATGATCGAATCGACTTTTTGTCACGGATGTATCAACCCAAAAAGACCACCCATGCCAAGATTGAATACCTTCTCCCGCCCGAAACAGGGTCTGCAGGAGGGGCGGGTTCCGAAGGGGCGGTCTGGAACCAGATCCGGACCTGCGACGCGCTGTTGCATGTGGTTCGCAATTTTGAAGGGACCCTGGGGACTCCCCCGACGCCGGAACAGGATTTTCGCAGGCTTGAAGAAGAGATGATCCTGAATGACCTCGTGGTCGTTGAAAAGAGGATGGAGAGGATCGAATTGGACAGAAAGCGGGGAAAGCTGTCGGAGGGGGAAGAGATCTCCCTGGTCCAGTCGTGCCGTCAGATCCTGGAGCAGGGCATGCCCCTTCGCAGCGACCCGGGACTTGCCTCGGCCCCCCTCCTTAAAGGGTTCACCTTCCTCTCTGCAAAGCCGATGCTGATCCTTATCAATAATGATGACGAAGACGAGACCTCTCCTATATGGGACCAGAGGCCGGAAGGGGTGGATCTCTTCGTGGTGCGGGGGGGGCTCGAGAAGGAGATCGCTTCCCTCTCCGCCGAAGAGGCAAAGGAGTTTTTAGAGGCCTATCACATTCAGGAATCCGCACTGGACCGGGTCATCCGCCACTCCTTTCATATCCTCAACCGCATCTCGTTCTTTACGGTGGGACCCGATGAGGTAAGGGCATGGCCCATCCCCGCCGGCACACCGGCCCTGGAAGCGGCGGGCTCGGTGCATTCCGATATCCAGCAGGGTTTTATCCGTGCCGAGGTCGTCGCCTATGAAGACCTGAAGAATCATGGCGGATTTAACGAGGCCAAAAAGGCCGGCCTGGTCCGTCTGGAAGGAAAGGGCTACGAGGTCAGGGACGGCGATATCATCACCTTCCGGTTTAATGTGTAAAGGATCCGCAACAAGGCACACTCTTTCCAAAAATAATCATTTCAGAGGGCATAAGGTTCAAAAACGTAATTCTCTGTGATCTCTGTGCGCTCTGTGAGAGAAAAAAAGGGAGGTATTTATGGACAAGATCAAGGTAGGTATTATCGGGGCAGGGGGATACGGCGGGTGTGGGGCGGTTGAACTCCTCCAGGCGCATCCATATGCAGAGATCAGGGCGCTCATTGACAAGCAGGACGTGGGGAAACCGATCAGCGCATTGTACCCGCACCTGACCGGGTTCTGCGATCTGCCCCTGGTGGCGCCGGACGACCCGAACTGCCCGGATGATTTTGACGTGGTCTTCTTTTCCACGCCGGACGGCGTGGGCCAGAAGGGCGCATCTTCATGGCTGGAAAAGGGCGTCAAAGTGATCGACTACAGCGGTGATTTCCGCTTCAACGATCTGGAGACCTATCAGGGATATGCCGCGAGGATCGGTAAGGACCCGAATCATGCGTCTCCGGGGCTCCTGTCGCGTTCGGTGTATGGACTGGCCGAACTCCACCGGGAGGGTATCGCCCGGTCCGACCTGGTTGGAAATCCAGGCTGTTTTGCGGTGAGCTGCATCCTGGGACTGGCGCCTGCCGTAAAATCGGATCTGATAGAGGCGGGGTCCATTATCTGCGATGCCAAGACCGGGGTGTCCGGGGCCGGCAAGACCCCGAATCCCACGTTTCATTATCCTGCCCGGTATGACGCCATGAACGCCTACCGGATTTCCGGACACCAGCATGTGTACGAGGTGGAAAGAGAACTGGGGCTCATTGCCGGTGAAGAGATCCGGATCACCTTCACCCCGCACGTGGTGCCCCTTTGCCGCGGCATTCTGACCACCCTGTACGCCCGGCTCAGAGAGGGGCAAACCCTGAAGCAGATGGAAGAGGCCTACCGCTCCTTTTACCGGGGGGAGTCGTTCGTGAGGGTATTCGGGCCCGAGACGCCGCAGACCAGCACCAACGTGCGCGGCAGCAACTTCTGCAACCTGTCTCTGAATGTGGATGAGCGGACCGGAAGGTTGATCGTGGTGAGCCTGATCGACAACCTGGTCAAGGGGCAGGCAGGGAGCGCGGTTCAGAACATGAATATCATGTTCGGGTTGGATGAGACCGCCGGGCTCCTGCACCCGGGAATCTATCCTTAACGCAAAGCGCAGAGAGCAGAGCGCATGGCGTAGCTCGCGTAGCGGTAATCGCATGGCCCAGGACGATTGTGTCGCAGGAGATGACGCTATGCCCCTTGCGCTATGCCCCTTGCGCTACTTGATACAGACCCTTCGGACCTGGGAAAGATCCGTGAGGCCGAGACAGACCTTTCGAATGCCGTCCTGCATCAGGGTGGTCATTCCGTCCCTAACGGCCTGGGCCCTCAATTCCTCCATTTTTGTCTTGCCCTGGATCAGTGCCTTCATCTCGTCCGTGCCTTCGAGGAGTTCGTGGATGCCGGTCCGGCCCCGGTATCCGGTGTTGCCGCATTTGGAGCAGCCTACGGCCCTGTACAGCATGAAATCATCGGTGTAAGGGAAACCAAGGGCGTCGAAATCGCCGTCATAGGCCCTCACCAAACCATCGTATTCTTCTTTGGCAGGATAATATTTTTCCTTGCAGTCCTTACAAAGGGTCCTCACCAGACGCTGGGCCAGGACGCCGAGGAGGGCATCGGCGAAATTGAACGGGTCCATTCCCATATCGAGCAACCGGGTGATGGTCTCGGGCGCGCTGTTGGTGTGAAGCGTGCTGAAGACCAAATGGCCGGTGAGGGAGGCCTCGATCCCGGTGGAAACGGTCTCCTTGTCGCGCATTTCGCCCACCATGATCACGTCCGGGTCGGCCCTCAGAAACGCCCTCATGGCAGTGGCAAAATTAAAGCCTATCTTGGGCGCCACCTGGACCTGTCGGAGTCCCTCCTGGGTGATTTCGACCGGGTCTTCGGCGGTCCATATCTTTGTCTCGGGCTTGTTGATATATCCCAGGGCGGCGTGAAGGGTCGTGGTTTTGCCGCTCCCGGTCGGACCCACCACCAGGACGATCCCGTAGGGTTTGGTAATCATGCTGATCAGGGTGTTATAACTTCTTTCGCTCATTCCCATGGCGTTGAGGGGGATCGGTTCGCCGGCCGCCAATATGCGCATGACCACGTCCTCGTTCTGCCCGGCCGTCGGGATGGTTGCCACACGGAGTTCAATATCCAATGGCGCGAATTTGCTGAACTTAATCTTGCCATCCTGGGGTTTCCGTCTCTCGGATATATCCAGGTCCGACATGATCTTCAATCTCGATACGATGGCGTTTTTGTAGGTGTGGGGAATGGTTTGGTAGACCTGGCAGGCCCCGTCTATGCGATACCTGATGACGGCATTTTTCTTGCCCTGCCCGGGTTCGACGTGAATGTCGGAGGCCTTGCGGGTGTAGGCATCGATAATCATCTTGTTGACGAGCTGAACAATGGCGCTGTCATCTTCGGCCATGCCGATGTTTTCATCTTCCTGGTCATCATCGACCGATTCCAACTGCCCTAAAATATCGTCAATGCTCCCGGAGCCGGCCAGCAACTCTTTCCTGTCCACATCGAAAAACAGGCCGATCATCTGAAAAATATCTTCCCGTGTGGATACGCAATACTCGATCTCTCTGGCCTTGATGATCCGCTTGATGGTATCTCTTGCGGGCAGATAGCTCGGGTTTTCCATGACCACCGTTACCTTGCCGTCCAATTCACCGACAGGGATAAAGACATTGCTCCTGAGGAAGCTCACCTTGAGGTCTTTGAGGAGTTCCCCTGGTATCGGGAGGTTGTCGCTGTAGGGGATGAAACGTGTCTGAAAGTGATTGGCCAGGGACCTGCCGATATCGTCCTTTGAGACGTCAAAATCAGACATGAGGACCGATTCAACGCTCTTCTTGGCGGTTCTCGCGCGGGACATGGCCTCGGTCAGGTCGTTTTCGGAGATGATGTTGTAGCTGATGAGATAATCGAATTTTGTAGACCTCGCCTTCTGGACGGCCTTCTGGTTTTTGTAAAAGGCAATGCCGAGGACCTGGGCGATATCCCGGACCGATGCTTCGTCGGATGCGGAGAACGGATAGCCGCTCTTCTTGTTGATCAGCTGTATCACTCCCAACAGGTATTTATTCTCATAGGTGATGGGGGCCAGAAGGACGTCTCTCGTTCGATATCCGGTCTTCTGATCCCAGCTCTTATCGAATGTCAGCCTGCGATCGATGCACTTGAGTTCCTCCTCATTGTATACATCCTTTATGTTGAAGGGCTTTCCGCAGGCGGCGCAGTATCCCGCAAGGCTATTGCTGTTGATCCTGACCCGGATTTCGGCCACCTCCTGGCCGGTCATGATCTTGGAGTAAATCTCTTTATTGGCCCGGTCGACAACATATATCGTAATCCGTTCCGCGTCGAAAAAGTTTAAGAGATCGTCGTGAAGTTCCAGAAGAATGGCATTGGTGTCGCGTGCCGAATGGATCCGGTTGGTAATGCTGTTGAGCCGTTTGTGGTAGTCAAGCTGTTCTTGCAGCAGATTTTCCTTATCGATCATCACCTCAACACCCTTCAATCGATCATGCGTTGCGTCGTCTCTCGAACCCGCCGCCGAGATTGCCGCTCAGGCTCGGCGCCTGTTGAACGATCAAGACGCCTCGACACCCTGGATCGGCACGCGTTTGAACAGATAGTAGGGACATTTCCTCGGTTATGCAATAGAATTGTTTGCCAAAGGATACCAAATCGCTTATAAGGTTGGCGTTGCAGCAGATATCAGATTCATGCACTTTTGTCGAGGATTCGCCATGTTAATCGACAGTCACGCCCATTTGGACATGACCGATTTTGAAGGGGACCGGGAAGATGTCCTTGAACGGGCCGTTCAGGCCGGCATTGTCCATATCGTCGCCATAGGGATCGACCTCAAAAGCTCGGTGGAGGCCCTGAACCTGGCCCGAAAGCACGCCTATATATCCGCGTCCGTGGGGTGTCATCCCCACAACGCGGACATCTGCACGCAGCTTGATCTGGATCAGCTGGCAGCGTTATCGTCCGAACCCGAGGTGGTGGCCTGGGGTGAGATTGGGCTTGACTATTTCCGCGGGTATTCCTCCCCTGAGGCCCAGGTGGGGCTCTTCCGGCGCCAGCTCGGCCTGGCCCGTGATCTGGACCTCCCGGTGATCATCCATGACCGCGAGGCCCATGATGGGGTCTATTCGATGCTCAAAGAGATGGGACACGGGGAAAGAAGGGGGGTCATCCACTGCTTTTCAGGAGATGTGGATCTTGCGAAGGCCTTTATAGAACTGGGATATCTCATCTCCATCCCCGGCACCGTGACCTATAAGAACGCCTCTCATATTAAGGAGGTGGCCGGTTCCATACCCCTCAGCCGCATGCTGGTCGAGACCGACGCGCCGTATCTGGCCCCTGTCCCCAAACGGGGAAAACGAAACGAGCCCGCCTATGTTCGGTTTACCGCCATGGAGATCGCACGGCTGAGGAAGATTCCATTTGAAGACGTGGCCCGGCAGACCACGGAAAATGCAAAGACCCTTTTCGGGCTGCCGGTGGGAGAAAAGGGTTAGTCGAGTGGTCAAGCGGTTGAGTGGCCGCGTCGAAGAGGAGGTTTGAGGGTCGGTCAAGCACGATCCAAAATGCCAAATGTCGTTTTCTCTTATCCGTGATGATTACCCCCTGATCCTCGCCTCTGCATCTCCCCGAAGGAAGCGGCTGCTGGCGCAGATGCAGATCCCCTTCCGGGTGGTTCCGGGCGACGTGGATGAATCAGAGACAGGGGATGGGCCGATAGAGATGTGCCTTCGGCTGGCCGAAAAAAAGGCGATCCACGTCAGGTCTGTGGCAGGACCTTTCTGGGTTCTCGGGGCCGACAGCATCGTGGTTATCTCGGATCGGGTCCTTGGAAAACCGAGAGACGAGACGGAAGCAGGGGAGATGCTTGGGCTGTTGGAAGGGAAGGAGCACCGGGTCGTCACGGGTTTCTGCATCCTCGATCCTTCGGGCCAAATAGCCCATTCCGAGGCAGTCAGCACCTCGGTCCGTTTCAAGCCGTTGGATGATGCGGAGATACAATCCTACATCCGCATGGGCGAACCATTCGGCAAGGCCGGGGCCTATGCCATACAGGGGATCGGCGCGTTTATGGTGGAGTCGATCTCCGGGTCTTACACCAATGTGGTGGGCCTCCCCATATGCGCCATGATCAAGGCCCTGATCCGGGTGAAGGCGATTTTGACATTTCCGTTGAACCCTTCTCAATAGGCGCCGAACCCGTCTTTTTGAATGCCGCCTCTTTTCGCAGCAGTGTCCTCCGCTGTTGCGGCTTTATTCGAGGGCAGGATCTTGAGGGCGGCATTTCTCGCGGCCTCATATGCCTCAGGGCCCCTTTCCAGCCTGCCTGGGCTGATGGGGGGCGCATCGGTCCTCAGCTCAATGACATCCACCCCTTGTGATCTTACAAGCTCGACCTCTTTCTGATAGGCCTTCTGGCGGGCGATATTGACGGCGAGATGCTGGATATGCCAGGGGGTGAACCGCTTTTTGAGGAAGGCGTGTGTGCCCTGTTCCAGATTGTCCGAGGCGATGAAATGGACCAGGATGGTATCCAGCTCACAGAGGCCTGCCAGGGCCTCCACCGGGGCCTTCCCGGTGATCCCGCCGTCGCAGCAGAGTGCCCCGTTGATCATTGCAGGCTTGAAAAGGACCGGCACCGAGCCGGAGGCCTGGATGGCCTGAGCCAGGTCCCCCTGCGTGAAAATGGCCTCCATTTTATGGGTCAGGTCCGTGGCTGAGATGGCGAGCGGTGTGTCGCATTCCTCAAACGTCCGGGCGGGGAGGCGTTCGAGGAGACGGGCAAAACCATCTCCCCTGAGGTACCCGGTGTAGCCCCTGAAAAGGCGAAGCGCATGCGAGAGAACCGAATGCCAGGGATCGGGGTCCCAGAAGTCGTCTCTTTTAAGGCCGAACAGCATCTCCCTGACGGCGGAGGTGCTCATGCCCGATGCGGCCATGGCCGCTACGATGGCCCCTGAGCTGGCCCCTGCATAGGCGGCAGGTTCAATCCCGGATTCCCGGACCGCAGCCAGGAATCCCGCATGGGCGAAGAAGCCGAAAAATCCTGAGGAAAAGGCGATGCCTATTCGGGGATGCCCTACGGGAAACGAGGATTCAGGCGCCATGGTCAAGTATCCAGAAACGGGCGCAAGGCGTTAGGCGCAAGGTGTTGGGGAAGACGTGCAAGGCGTGCCCTCCATCAGCCATCAGCCATGATCCATGAGCTATTCCCGCCAACGCACCAGGTCATCCAGGGGGACCCTGTCGGATCTTGAGCGATTGATGGGCGCCACGGGATCGGGGTAGCCGACCGCCACGCCGATCACCACATTTTTTTCATCCCGCAGGCTCAGCGTTTCCTTGATATCGTCATCAAATGCGGTAATCAGACCGATGGGGCAGGTCCCCAGTCCAAGGGCATGGGCGCTCAGGACCAGGTAACCGACCACAACGCCGACATCCATGAGCCTGGCGCTTGAGAACACCTGGTCGATGGTGATGATGATGGCGGTGGGGGCTCCGTAGAAATTACAGCTCCCCTCGTTGATAAAATTCTGGAAAGGGGTGTGTTCAGGCAGATGGGGCCGAATCGCATTTAGAAGTCCTCTCTCCCGCTCCACAAAATAGTCCGGAAGGGGGCTCTTGGCCCCCGGTCCGCACGATATGTTCCGCTCCTTCATCCGCTTGACCAGGAGCCGGCTGAGCCTCTGTCTCTCCTCGCCGGATACGACCGTCAGTTCATAAGGCTGAAGATTGATGGCCGAGGGTGCCTGGGTGGCCAGTCGGATGAGGGTCTCGATGGTTTCGCGTTCAACCGGCCTCCGCAGAAAGGCCCGGGTGCTTCTTCTTTCTTCGATAGCTTTCAGCAAATCCATGATGTGCCTCCAGAAGAAATGCCTAAAGTGTCTAAAATGAGCTAAAGTGATTAAAGTTGTTTCATCTGTATCTTTTTATTTATTTTGTCCAAAATTATTTTGCTAACGATAACTTATAGCTTCCAATATCAATAATAACATCTTGCTTTGACTGCATTAAAATGCTAAGCTACAATCGGCAAAGTGAGCAGGGCGTGGGGGACGATGAGGGCTTCCAGGTCTCTCCTGCCGATTTTTTCTGCACAGATGCGAAAGGCCTCATCCATATCATGGGCCGGGATCATATGGACCCGGCGGACGATGTCCGGCGTCTCGGAGCCCACCACGATCACATGGATTCTTTCCATCACCTTGGCAATGATGAAGGCACGTTGGGCCCCCGGCGGGTAACCGGAGGCGCGCATCTCTCTCAACAAGGACGTCATATCCGGGGCCCCGCTCATTTTTTCCAAAAACCGTCTCTCCCCGGTCCCCTGACCGGCGCCTTCGGGCGTGGGCGCCGGTAGGATGATGACGCCGCCGTCTCTTACCACCGGGACAGGCGCAAAGAAGAGGTAGCTGGCGGCGCGGCACGCCTGATAGATGTTGACATCCTTGGGAAACCCGACGCCGGCCACGGCCACGTCAACCTGTCCGGGGATAGGTACTTCGTAGATTTTGCGGGCCTCTGCGACCAGGCTGCGGAAAGCCGTTTCCGGATCACCGGCAAGAACGGCCGCCGGTCGTTTCTCTTCATCCAGGACCACATTGAGGATAAACCTCAGTCCCGCTCGCCGGGCCGCCTCGGTCACGGCCTCATGAAAGGGGTTCCCATCGATTCTGCCCAATCGCGTTCCCGGATGGTCCATCATCTCCGGACCATGGGTATAGGCAATGGTCGCCTCGCCGGCAGCGCCTATGGCCACGGTCTTCCGCCCCCCGGAATAGCCTGCAAACTGGTGGGGTTCCACAATGCCGGTGGCGATCAAGAGGTCTGCCTCATAAGCCAACCGATTGACGGTCAGGGGGACGCCGGTTTCCGTTTTCCCCAGATCCACGATCATGTTTCTGTCCACGGCATGGTGATCGACAATCCTGTACCGGTTTACAACCTGCTGCCCTAACTTGATTGCCTTTTCTTCAGGGGTGCTGGCTCGATGGAGACCCACGCCGCAGAGGAGGGTGATCCGGTTGTCCGGGACCCCGGCGGCCTCCAGTTCCCTGACCAGGGCCGGGACCAGCAGGTGGTCCGGACTCGCCCGCGTGATGTCGGTAAAGACAATGCATACCCTGTCATCGGGGCTTGCCAGGGCACGGAGGGGCGGTGCGTCAGCAGGCGTTGCGAGGGTTTGTGCAATAGCCCCTTCCAGGTCCCTGATCGGGCTCACGGGGAGGGATACGGCCTTGGCGCCGGTCATCCCGGCCGGCAGATCGAATCGGAGCTCATTTTTTCCAAACGGGACGGTATACATGGGAGGCTCAAGGCATCAGGCTATTGACGAATGACGAATGACAATTGATTACTGAAAAGCATATGAAGATCAGCTGTGAATGAACCAGTATCCACCATCAAGTATCCAGCCCCCAGAATAATAGGAACTTGGCGATACTATTGTCAATATCATTCGGTCTGGGCCATATATCGCACCATATATTGATGCCCCGTTATTTTATGACACACTATATTGTATTTTTTCTTTACAAATCCGGATCCATATGATAATAGCTTCTAACGGATTCCGGCTGACGCTTTTTCACTCCGGGAATCATTGGGCACCGCCTCGGCAAAAAGAGGGACCGACTCAACGGAGGTCGTCATGAAAATCAAGAAAGTCTCCATTCTCGGGTTCAAATCCTTCATGGAGAAGCTCGATATCGCTTTCTCAGAAGGGATCAGCGGCGTGGTGGGACCGAATGGCTGCGGCAAGAGCAATGTGGTTGACGCCATACGATGGGGCATGGGGGAGCAGAGCCCCAAGCAGTTGCGGGGCCGCAAGATGGAAGATGTGATATTCAACGGGGCCGGTCCGCACAAGCCCATGGGAATGGCGGAGGTTTCCATCCTGTTTGAGAACGGCAACGGCTCTTTCCCGCCGGCATTTTCCAGCGACCCGGAGCTCTCGGTGACACGGCGTCTCTATCGCTCCGGAGAAAGTGAATACCTGATCAATAATGTGGCGTGCAGGCTCAAGGATATCCAGGAGGTATTCATGGATACCGGCCTGGGCAACAGGGCCTACTCCATTATCGGGCAGGGCCAGATCGGAACCATCATCGAGCAGAAGCCTGAAGAGACCCGCGTCATGCTGGAGGAGGCGGCGGGAATTACCAAGTACCGGAAAAAGGTGGAGATCTCCCAACGGAAGATCGAGGCTACGGAAGCCAATCTCCAGAGGGTGGAAGACATCCTGGGAGAGATCCAGGGCCAGGAGCGATCCCTCAAGCGCCAGGCGGCCAAGGCCAGGCGCTACAAGTCCGTGAGCGAGGAGATCCGGAACCTGGAAATGCATCTGTACAGCAACATCTATGGTCAGTTGGAAGACGAACTGGGGAAGAAAGAGGGCTCCACAGAGGCGCTGGTGAAGGAAGAAATCGGCAGGTCGACACGGATGTCGCAGATCCGAGCCCAGATAGAGGAAATGAACCTGGAGCTGGACGAAAAGGATGCAGGCCTCTCTGTCTTGAGGCAGAACCACCTTCGTCTCAGGGATGGGGTCCGCAGAAAGGAGGGAGAGGTCGAATCCCTGGAAGGGGAGATGCGGATGATAGGGGAACTTAAGGGCCGGCTTATGGCCGAGCAGGAATCTCTGACGCTTCGGCTTAGAGAGCTGAAGGAGAAGCGGGCCTGCCTGGAGAACGATCGGGAAGAAAAGCGGAAGCGGTCCTCTGAACTGGAAAGGGAGATCTCTGTCAGGGATGAACGGGCGACGGTTAGAAAGAGGGCACTGGAGGAGATCCGGGAAGACTATGAAAAGGCCAGGGCGGAGCTGAGCGCCGGAGAAAACAGGGAGGTCGGGCTGAATCACGAGTCGGGATATCTGAATCGGCTTCTCGAGCAGATCTCGGACAGCCGGTCCAGGCTCGAAAACGAACTCTCGGAGATCAGCGCCAAGTCTGAAAATATTATCGCCGCATCGGAGAGGAAGCAAATGGTGCGCGAGGCGACCGCAGAGAGGCTCCGTGAGATAGAGGCCGCCATGGAGGTGGAGACCGCTAATTCAAAGGAATTGGGGATGGTGAAGGGACGGGTTGAATCCGATCTGAAATCAGCGGAATCGGAGCTCAACATGTGCCAGTCCCGACTCGCCAGCCTCGAAACCCTGGCAGAGAATTTCGAAGGATATCAGATGGGGGTCAGGACCATCATGAAGGCCAGTGACTTCCCCCCTCTTCAGGCGGGTCATATCTTTGGAATTCTGGCCGATGCCATCCAGGTTGACCCGCAATATGAACGGGCCGTTGAGGCGGTCCTGGCCGACAAGCTCCAATATGTGCTCGTGGAATCCCGGATGGATGGGAAAGATGCCGTCGATTATCTGAGAAAATCCGCAAAGGGGATGGGCAGTTTTGCTCCGGTCAACCAGATCCGGGGTGCGGCCGAAGGTCTGGCGAGGGACATGGGATTTCCGCTTCTGCTTGACCATGTCTCCACCTCGCCAAGCTATGCCCCCCTCATAGAAGCCCTGCTCGGCGACACGGCGATTGCCGAAGATCTGGATACGGCCCTTTCCAACTGGGAACGCGCCCGGGATTTGGCCGGAAGGAACGGGTGCGGGATCGGTTTTGTCACCATTGACGGCGACAGGGTGGACCGGATGGGCGTGATCAGCGGCGGAAGGGCCGCACATGGGTCCCGGGGGCTTTTGATCCGGAAACGGGAGATCGCCGAGTTAAGGGAGAAGGCCGTCCGGCATACGGCAAGCGTTGACGATCTTCGGACCAGGCTTGGGGAAATCATCGCCCGGATCGAGGAAAAACAGGGCGTTATCGACGGCCTGACAGAAGAGCGGTGGACCTGCCAGGAGGAGGTCAACGACCTTGACAAAGTCCTGTTCCGGTTTGGTCAGGAATTGGATCAGCTGGAAAAGATGTCCACGAAGATATCCGAGGATCTCAAACGGAAGGAAACCGAGCGGAATAAACATGAAAAGGACCTGGTGAGGCTTTCGGATGAACTCAACGCGCGTAAGACCCAGAGACAGAAAGAGGCGGCCTATTTCCAAGAGAAAGAGCGGGAACTGAAAGAGGCAGAGGAAGAATTCGAGCAGTGCCGTGAAGACGTGACACGGCTCAAGACAGACCTGCGGATTTCGGAGGAAGGAGAACGAAGCGCCCTGCGCGAGATGGAGATGATGGACGGGTATGTGGACGACGCCCTCGATCGACTCGGAAAGATCGAAGAGGACGTCGTCTCGGGCAGGGAGAGGCGCAAGGATTGCCGGAGACGAAAGGAGACGCTGGAGGAAGAACTGAAAGGGCTTTATGACAGGCTTGAGAAGGCCGAGGCGGATATGAACCGTGCCGATACGGAACGCCGGGAATTCCAGGCCCAGATACGAGAGGAAGAGAGAAAAGAGGAGGATCTTAAACGGGAAGTGGACGACCTCAAGGAGCAGATCAATACGGCAAAGATGGAAAACTCCGAAATCCAGTTCAAGATGAATCATCTGACAGAAACGGTAAGGGAAAAATTCAATCTCAGTCTCCCCGAAATATACCGATCGCACCTTCAAGAGGACTTTTCCCGTGCAGAGGCCGAAGCAACGGTCGAGCAGAAGAAACGGTTGCGGGAGCAGATCGGGGAGGTCAATCTGACGGCCATCAAAGAGCTGGAGGCCCTCAACGAACGTCACGAGTTTATCGTGGGGCAGCGAGAAGACCTGATGAGTTCCATCGAGTCATTGAGGACCGCTATTCGAAAGATAAACCGGACCTCTCTCGAGAAGTTCAGGCAGACCTTTCAGGATGTGGATGCCAAGCTGAAGGAGATCTTCCCCATCCTCTTCAACGGGGGCACGGCCGGGCTGCGGTTGAGCGATGAATCGCGCCCGTTGGAAAGCGGGGTCCTGGTGGAGGTCCAACCCCCCGGTAAAAAATTGAGCCATATGGGACTCCTCTCCGGAGGCGAGAAGGCCCTGGTGGCCATGGCCCTCATCTTCGCCATCTATATGATCAAGCCGAGCCCGTTCTGCCTCCTGGATGAGGTGGATTCGCCCTTGGATGAGGCCAACATCGACCGGTTCAACAGTCTGCTCAAGGAGATTCGGCAGGCGTCTCAGATCATCATGGTCACCCACAGCCGGAAGACCATGGAGGTTACGGATCGGCTGTATGGGATAACGATGCAGGACCAGGGGATATCCAAAATGGTAACCGTCAATGTAAATGAACGCTCAGACCGGGGATTTGAGGTTATTCAATAAAGAGGAACGAGACGTTGGCATTTTTTCACCGGAAAAAGGAAGAGGAAATCGGCGAGGCGGATCAGGGGCCGGGCTTTTTTGGGAGACTCCGCCAGGGTCTGTCAAAGACCAGGGACTCGTTTACAGGGAGACTGGACCGGCTTTTTTTGGGAAAAAAAGAGATCACCCAGGATCTCTTGGACGATTTGGAGGAGATCCTCTTCACCTCGGATATCGGCGTGGCCGCCACCCAGGAACTGATTGATTCCGTGCAGGAGAAGATCGCCAGAAAAGAGCTGAAGGACCCTGACAAGCTGAAGGTGGCCCTCAGGGATCAGATGCTGGCATTTTTGGATGTCGGTGAGGTGGAGCATCCGTTTCCCAATCCGGGAGAGCCTCTCGTTATCATGGTCGTGGGCGTCAACGGCGTGGGGAAGACCACCACTATCGGGAAGGCGGCCCATCGGTTCAGATCTCAGGGGAAAGAGGTCCTGCTGGTGGCCGCTGATACCTTCCGGGCGGCTGCCGTGGAGCAACTCTCGATCTGGGGCGATCGGGTGGGGGCCGCTGTCATTAAACAGGGGCCGGGCGCCGATCCTTCGGCCGTTGCCTTTGACGGCCTGACCGCGGCGGTCGCCAGAAAGGTCGATGTGGTCATCGTGGACACGGCAGGCCGGCTTCATACCAAGATCAATCTCATGGAGGAAATCCAGAAGATCCATCGGGTGATCGGCCGGAAGCTCCCGGGGGCCCCCCATGAGGTCTGGCTGGCCCTGGACGCCACCACGGGCCAGAACGCGATCTCCCAGGCCCAGATGTTCAACAAGGCATTGGGGGTGACCGGCATCGTACTCACGAAGTTAGACGGCACGGCCAAGGGCGGTATCGTGATCGGTATTTCCCGGGAACTCGGCATACCGATCCGCTTCATCGGGATCGGCGAAAAGATCGATGACCTCAGGGAGTTCGACGCAAAGGAGTTTGTCAAGGCGATCTTTGATTAGACGGCCTTCAGGAAGATGGGCACCCCCTTTCGGGGCTCCATCTGTACATCCTGTTGTTTTTAAAGGAATTTTCAATCAGCAATCATAAATCTCATAGTGCCCGCATCCATTCCGGACGGAGGCCTATTTCCCCCCTCAATGCGCTGTCTATCTGATCCAGTGCCTCCTGTTTTCCCTTGGGGAGCCGTGCCTTGATGGGGAGATAGTTGGATGCGTGATTGGAAAAGAAAAGCCCCCGGCTCAAGTCGGTGTGGGCGATCATCTCCCGTAATTCCAGCATCAGTTCCCGTTCGGACAGAAGCTCAAACGTCCCGTTGACGTATTCATCGTGGAGCGGGGTCCCCGGTATCAGCATCACGGTGAGCGCCCCCACATAGTTGGGGTCCATCCGGCTCAGGAGGTCGCCGGTGGCCCTGGCGTGCTCGAGGGATCGCCCTCGACCCGCAATCCCCAATAGAACGGTCACCGAGAGCTTCATCCCGGCCTCCCGCACCTTCCTTCCCATGTCGATCAGCTTCTGTGCGCCTGTTCCCTTCCGGATTTTTTTGAGCAGGGCCTCATCCCCGGTCTCTACGCCCAAGTAAAGGATGCCCAGGCCGTTTTCTTTCAATGCTTTCAATTCTTCGAGGGTCTTCATCCCGATGCCCTTGGCATTGGCATAGGCGCCCACCCGCTTCACCCAGGGGAGGTGTTCCTTGATCCGGTCCAGGATCCACATCAATCGTTTCTGCGGAATAATGAGGGCATCCCCGTCCATGAGAAATACCCGGTCCTGCCGTTTCATATATTTGGCGGCAAACAGGATATCGCCCAGAATCGTGCGATCATCCTTGATCCGGAATCGCTTGCCCGTATAGGTGCCGCAGAAGGTGCACTTGTTGTGGGAGCAACCCACGGTTACCTGGAGCAGGATGCTGTAGGCCTCGCTGGGCGGCCGGATACAGTTCCCTTCATAGTGCATCTCGTCGCTCATCATCGCTTGTTCCATCAATATTGTCCTCCGATCATATCTTGCCCCGGTGTGACAGGGCCCTTTCCGTTCACCCCCCGCAAGTGGACCCTCATGGCCTTTACCGGGTGTCTTGCAGAGTCGATCACAGCCGTGGGCTCAAAGCCGCAGTGGAGCATACAGTGGGTGCACCGGGGGTCTTTGCCCACGCCGTATCTGGACCAGTCCGTGTTTTGCATCAGATCTTGAAAGGTGGGTTCATACCCGTCATTTAAAAGATAGCATGGCTTCTGCCAGCCGAATATGTTGCAGGTGGGGTTTCCCCAGGGGATGCAGCCATACGCCTGGTTGCCGGCCAGGAAATCGAGGTAGAGGCCGCTGTGGTTGAACCGCCACCCTTTTTCTTTGCTCGATTTGAGGATGGACTGAAACAGGCCGATGGCCTCGTCCCGTGTGAAAAAATTTTCCTGGTCCGACGCTGCTTCGTAGCTGAAGGCAGAGGCGATGGTCATGGCCTCGATCCTGAGGGACGTCAACAGATCGAAGAGTCTTCCTGCGCCTTCTACGGTTTCCCCCTTGAAAAAGGTGGTGTTGGTGGTGACGCGGAAACCGTTGGCGACCAGGAGGCGGATGGCGGCCATGGCCCGGTCAAACACCCCTTTGAGACAGACCCGGTCATCGTGTCGTTCGCGCAGCCCGTCCACGTGGATATTAAAGGTCAGGTAGGGGGACGGCTCAAATTCCCTGATCCGTTTCTCCACGAGGAGCGCGTTGGTGCAGAGATATACGAATTTCTTGCGCGCAATCAGCTGCCGGGCAATCTCGGCAATCTGGGGGTGGAGCAGCGGTTCTCCTCCGGCAACAGAGACGACCGGGGCGCCGCACTCCTCGGCCGCGGCTACGCATTCCTCAGGGGTCATCATCTTTTTGAGGATGGCCTCCGGATAGTCGATTTTGCCGCATCCCTTGCACCGAAGGTTGCAGCGGAACAGAGGTTCCAACATCAGGACGAGGGGAAACCGCCCGTTCCCCGCGATTCTCTGCCTGACAATATAGGCGCCGATGCGCGCCTTCTGAATCAATGGTATGCTCACAATACGACCCCGATGCCTAACGCGGCCTGATGGCCAAAACCAAAAATTTATCACACAGAGACACAAAGCACACAAAGGGCATTTCTTTTAAAAGACTTCAAAGAAGTCTTTATCTTTGTGTTCTTGGTGGCTTTGTGTGAGTTAATAAAATGTACCATGAATAGAACCAAAAATTTTCTTGTTTTTTGTGACAGAAGACCATGAAATTAGGCCCTAAAATTGAAAGTGACTAAAGTTAAAGTACCCGTACACGGGTTCAAGGTTGCTTTTGGGTCCCTTCGCTCCAAGACCTCAATTCTCCAATCCCTCAATCCCTCAATTTCTCAATCCCTTTCCCGCATCCGTTCTGCCGGAACCAGTGCACTGCGTCGCGGAGGGCCTCACTTGCTGGCCGGTAGGTATATCCCAGTTCCCGCTCTGCTTTTCCTGATGAGAAAAACATCCGCTTTCTGGCCATCCTTGCCTCATCCAGGCTTACCCGGGGCTCCCCCCTGCAGGCACAACGTGCCCAGGCCTCTGAGAAGAAGGCCGCGGCCAGGATGAGCCTGTGAGGAAGACGAACACGCGGCGGCATGCGTCCTGCAATGGAGGCGACCTCTATGAGGATCTCCTTCAGCGTCATATTGTGCCCGCCCAAAATGTAACGTTCTCCTATCGTGCCATGTTCCAAGGCCAGGAGGTGCCCTCTTGCCACATCGTCCACGTGAACGACATTGAGACCGGTGTTCACATATGCGGGCATCCGGCCCGCCACGGCATTTGCGATGAATCGGCCGGTCGGCGTCGGTTTGATGTCTCCCGGCCCTACGGGCATAGAGGGGCTCACCACGACAGCGGGAAGGCCCCGGGTCTCAATCAGATCCAAGACCGCAGCCTCGGCCAAGAATTTGGAGCGTTTGTAGTGCCCGATCATATCTCCGAGAGAAGCGGCCCCCTTCTCATCCGCAGGAACCCCGTTGCCGTTGAGCTTCAGGGTCGCCACACTGCTGGTGTAGATGATTTTCCGGACACCTGCCTTGAGGGCCTCCTCCATAATCTTCTCCGTCCCCCGGACATTGTTTTCATACATCCTTTCCGGTTCGGGGACCCAGAGGCGGTAATCCGCTGCCACATGAAAGAGAAAACGACACCCTTTGAGCGCCCGTTCCAGGGAAGGTTGGTCCGTGAGATCGCCTGTCACAATGTCGATGGGGAGCCTTCTCAGGTTTCGAGGGTCGCTGGTGGGGCGAATAAGGACCCTTACCCGGTGACCGGACCGGACGAGCCGGCGAACAACGGCCGATCCTATAAAGCCGGCGCCTCCGGTAACCAGCGTCACCTGCTGCACCTTCCCGGAAGTAGTGTTTCCATCCTCCATTTTTCCCCCAACATGATCGATAAAAAGGTCTGCAGACCATCGTTCTCCGGTCAAAAAGCACCTGGTCTGTCATTCAGCATTTTTCGTGGCGCACAGACGTTTCAACAGATCCAAGGCCTTTCGCCACGTTGCTTCGGACTCAGCGGCAGGCGGCATCTCTGCCAACAGCTCATGCAACCGGGTGCAGGCCTCTGTCGCCTCTTCTGCCTTGAGGAGGGCCTCTGTCAGGCCCAGCCGGTTTTCAGCGAAGCCGGGGGCGATGACCAGCGCCCGGCGATAAGCGGCGATGGCCTTCTCCACATCGCCGATGCTGATGGGCATGCCCGGGGTTCGGAGATAAAGTTCTCCCAGCATCCTGTGCGGTCCTGCATGATCTATCGAGGGGCTCAACTCCGCGGCCAGCCGGGCCTCCCTCTCGATAACGGGCACCAGCTCGAGACCATGGAGGGGATCGTTTTCAGCCTCCAGCCCGGTGAGATAGGCGTACAGATAATGTGCCATGCCGCTTTCCGGACATCTCTGAACCGCACTATCGGCCAGTTGCCGGCCTTTTTTGGCGTCCGCAAGCCTCAATCCCTTGGCTTTTTCTTTAGTTGCGAGGAATGCGTAGCAGTTGGCGGCCTTGATGGCAGCCCCTGCATCCCCAGTCCCCTCTGCGGCCCATTCCCGGGCCTCCTCACGAGAGCAGGGGGCGCAGATCAACAGGTCCGGCCCTTTCATGATCGGGACGCCTTTGTTCGCTGCGGTGCTCTGTGGCGGTTTGGGAACAGGCGCACATGCCCCGAGGAATAAGATAACAACGATCAGACTATGGAAAACAGACAGCCCCTTCCCGGCCCCGTCTGTATTGCGGCAGCTCCGCGTCTGCCGGTCCGAAACCGTCGGTCTGAAGGAGCTTGAGCAGGGTTTGTGCATTCCCATCCTCTTTCATGCCCAGAAGTATGGCAGCCAGATCCTGGGCCCTGACGTCAGGCTCTCCAAACCAGACCACAGGGCTGGCTGGGAGTTCGCCGGACGTGTGAATCACGTTGATTTCCTTTACAAGCGGCAATGCCTGGATCGCCTCGTACTGGGTTCGGTCCAGTACTACGCCTGATCCTTTGCCCCTGACGACATTTCGAAGCGAGCGAAGGGGTTGAAACGTGCCCTCTAACGCAAACGGGAGCCGGGCAGCTGGCACGCCGAACAGGAGGCAGGCCGCTGCCTCCCTTTCAAAGAGCATATTGCCCATGATCTTGCCCTGCAATCCCTTCCAGTCGACGCATCCATCCCTGGAAACCGCGAGGCGCCATATGTCTTTGACGCATCCTCCGGGCCGGGTGGCGGCAATGGCGGTCATCTGAAAGACCGCGGCGTGCTCCGAATAGAATCCGAGGCCGACAATCCCCCATGTGGGCCTTTTATTATGCAAAAAATCAAGGGCCGGATCAAGTTCGTTGAAGTAACTCCCTGTCACTGTGGCCTCATGCCCCGCCTTTTTCCGGATATAGGCGGCCAGCGCCTCCATGACCGGCCGGGCCTCTTCAGGAGAACCCGGCTGCCCCGGCTGGATCACGGCAAAGTCAAGTCCGTCCGCGGGCAGCCCATATCCGGGCCAAAAGAGCCCGGCTGCCACCGCAAGAAAAATCATCCATATTGCCTTGATCTGATTCATCCTCTAAACCCTCCGCTTTTTGCAATATGGCAAAAAAGGCGTGATCGCGTCATCCCTTCTCAATCTCCCAAGGCGGCCTGACCGCCGCAACCAATCCAGCCAAATATAGGCGGGATTCACACAAAGCCACCAAAGATTTTTTTGTCCAAAGGCTATTACCGAACAACGGACTACCGCCCGGCAGGGCTTGTTCTGTTCTGATCCTGAACCTGCCCCGTGAAATTCATGCAAATGACAGCGAAACGGATTTCACTGGGGTCTTTCTTCCAGGATCAGAAAAAACCCATCAAGACTTCTTCCCGTCCTTCGCGCCTTGGCGGTTCACCAAAACTTCTCCGCAAATTGCGTAGAAGCTGCAAACAAAGATTCTAACCCTCTAACCCGCTGAACCCTCGGCACTATCTCCGTCTCATCAGTTTCAGGGCCGGAGGAAGAACCAGCAGGCACGCCAGCATGCCCATGAGAGATCCGAGCACCATGACCCATCCGAGGCTGGCCAGCCCCCGGTGGTGGGCGAAAAGAAGGCCGCCGAAGCCGATCATGGTAGTGGCGAAGCTCAGGGACACGGCCGTGGGCGTGCTGGTATGAAAGAGCCCGATTCCCTGCTCTGGGACAGTTCTTGCCATATGTTGGACTTCTCCCCAACGGGCCAGGAGGTGTATCCCCCCGTCTACGCCGATGGCAATGAGAATCGGGATGGCAAAAAAGTTGGCCAGGTTGAAATCAAGGCCCAGCCAGCCCATGATCTCCAGGAGCCACAGCATGCTGACCCCCAGAGGAAGCATGGTCAGAAACACCACGCGAAGAGAGCGCCAGTAGAACCACAGGATCAGGATGACCAGGACGACGGTCAGTCCTGCAGCCCAGAGAAATGTTCGGTGCATCAGGAGGGCCGACTCGAGAACTTCTATGGGAACGCCGCTCACCTCTGGATCGACGCGGCGCAACTGAGACACAAACTCTCCGAGTTCAGCAAAATCCCAGACATCTCTCTTTGGAATCACCTTGATCTGGTAGGAACCATCCTTGCCCACAAATATGTCTCTGAGCGTCGCCGGGAAATCGTCCGGCGTGACGGCTTCGGCAGTGAGCCATATCTTCAATTGCCTGACGGATGTTTCCATATCCCTTGCCAGGCCGGTCTGAAGCGGCTTGAGGCGTTTTGCCCTTCCGGGATCCTGTCTGAGAAGCGTGACGGCGGCATCCATGGACCCCAGGCCCCGGTCAATCAGGGCGATCTCAGACCCGGCGCCGGCTGCAAACAATTTTTCCTCCAGTCCCTCCAATGTTCGGGAAAGTCGGGCAAGGGAGCGGATCAATCGGTCGGCATCAGGGACCGTGGAGGGGAGGGCGGTAAAGGAGATCGGTTTCAGGTCTTCGGCCGCCTTTTGATAGAGAGCGGTTTTTGCAGCCTGGTTTTCCGGAATCAAATCCAGGATGCTCTCCACCTTGCCCACAGAGGGAAGCGCCTCCAGGGTCCGGGTCAGACGTTCCAGCTCGTTCAGGTTCTCTGCGGTCAGGATCGCATACCAGGTCGATTCGCCGGACGACTCAATCAAGATTTTTTCGTATTCGACGGATTCGAGTCCCTTGGCCTGAAGTTCCAACAGATTGTAGCTGAAGCGCACCTTGAAAGCCCCCGGGAGCGCGGCCAATGTAATGATCAGAAGGATGAGCACGGCCCACCCAGGTCTTGTGGAGAGGCGTTCCAGGGAAGGAAGGGCGGTTATCCTGGGAACGGAGGACGGAAAAAGATTTCGTCTTCCGGCGATCAGCAGCATGGCAGGGAGAACGGTCAGCATGGAGACCAGGCAGAGGAGAACGCCTGTCCCGCCTATCAGTCCCAGTTCGGCCAATCCGATAAAGTCCGACCAGAGGACGGAGTAGAAAGCGCAGACCGATGTGACGGCCCCTAAGATGATGCCGGGGCCGGTCCTGAAAATCGAGGCGCGGACGGCATCGTCCACGCTTGTGCCGCTTTTTTTGGCTTCAACGTAGCGCATGATGATGTGGATGCCGAAATCCACGCCGATGCCCACCAGGACCAGGGTGAAGACAATGGAAAGGAGATTCAATTCTCCCACCGCTACGGTGGCGAAACCGAAGCTCCAGGCCATGGCCGTCATCAGCGAGATCAACAGGAGAAGCGGTCTGAGCCAGCCGTGCAGGATCAACATGAAGAGGAGAGCCACGACCAACATGGCAATGAGGGCAGCCAGGGTCATGTCCCGGTCGGTCGTCGCCATCTCGTCGGCCTGGAGCACGGGTCTTCCGGTGAGTCCCGCCTCGATATCAGGATAGTCTGCCCGTGTGGCATCGAGGGCATGGCGCATGGCCTTGAGCGGCTCTCCAATGACGCCCATGGTCCCGAAATCCTTAGCCGGCAGGACCCGCATGATCAACAGCCCCCCGGAAGAGGCAAAGAAATAGTCATTTCCTGCCTGGGACAGATCCAGTATAGATCGGTACGGGGCCTTTCGGGCCAGCAGGCCGTATATATTCTCGATCAGCTCATTCACCATCTCGAGGGCCCGACCCATGAGGGAGGGCTCCACCAGAGACAGATCCCCCGCCGCCCCTCCCAAAAGCGTGGCCACGCTGTCAATGAACCCTGACACGGAACCGTCACGGCTCCAGGCCTCCAGGAAAGGGACAAGGAAGCGGATCGTTCCGGACAGGGCCTTTGCTTCTTCCGGTGACGCAAAAAGGAGGACGCCGCTCCCCAGATCCGCCGGAGAGATGCGGAAGTGAACGGCATGAATCAGCTTCGGCTGCCGCATGAGACGGCGGTTGAGATCTTCTGCAAACGCTATTGCCCTCTTTTTCCCTTCCTCGGTTCCGCCCGTCCGAATGACCACGTAAAGATATTCCTGATCTCCGAAGTTTTTGAGATGCGCCAGATATCGTTTATGAAAGGCGGTGTTCGGGGAGACCAGCTTGTCCTGGTCGCTGTTGAGGCCCAGAAAGAGAAAGGCGGCGACGGCCGACAGGATGGCAAGGGCCAGGCCGGTCCCTATGACGGCGGCCGAATGGGTGGATACGAGGCGCCAGAGCGACGTTAACAGGCCTTCCTGGATTTTCTTTAGAACACTCATGCGGTTTTTGCGGTGCGAAGGCCTAACTCCTTGACGGTTGTCCAGGCGGAACCCGGGAATTTATGGGCATCTTTCAGAACAGCATCCATTGCCTCGATAAATCGGTCGGCATCGGCGGTTTCAATGATCAGCGGAGGGAGTATCTTGACCGTATCCAGTCCGTGGCCGGCAACCTGTGTCAGAATATGGTGTTTCTCCATTAAGGGGATGGTAATCATCTGGCAGAAGAGTTCCTCATTCATCTTGTGAAGGAGTTTCCATCCGGCTTTTAGGGTAAAAGAGTGAGGGGCGCCAAACTGCATTCCGATCATGAGGCCTTTTCCCCGAATCTGGTGGAGCAGTTCATAGCGTCCGGCCAGTTCTTTCAGACCGCTCATGAGGTATTCCCCCATCCGGGCCGATCGGTCGACCAGTTTTTCCTGTTCGATCACATGAAGGGTGGCCAGTCCGGCGGCCATCGCCAAGTCGTTCTGGCCAAAGGTGTTTGAATGGGCAAAGCACCGGTCCATGCAATCAAAGACCTTTGAGTGGATCTCTCTTTTGCTGATGACGGCGCCTAACGGAATATACCCGCCTGAAAGGGCCTTGGAGACGACCAACAGGTCCGGCGTCACATCATAATGATTGACCGCAAACATACGGCCTGTACGACCGAAACCGGTCTGGACCTCGTCGGCGATGAAGAGGGCGCCATATTCATCGCACAGACGCCGCACTCCGGGGAGATAGGCGTCATCCGGGACAAAGACCCCCTTCCCCTGAATCGGCTCAACAATAAAGGCGGCCACGTCCCTCCCGGAGAGCGCAGCCTCCAGAGCGTCCAGGTCATCAAAGGGGACCGGGATACAGCCGGGAAGGAGCGGTTCGTTGCGACTCCTGAATTCCTCGTTGCCGTTGACGGAGAGTGCCCCCAGGGTCAGACCGTGAAAGGCCCGCTGGCAGTAGACCACCTTGTGCCTTCCTGTGGCCTGCCGGGCAAACTTGAGCGCCGCTTCCACCCCTTCGGCCCCTGAATTGGTAAAGAATACAGCTTCCAGGTCGCCTGGTGCGATAGCGGCCAATGCCTCCGCCAAAAGGCCTGAAATGACCCCGACATCCATCTGCACCAGGCTTGGCCTGCTGCAATTGAGCATGTCCTGCAATACGCGGGCCACCAGAGGATGATTTCTCCCTATGTTGAAAACGCCGAATCCTGCCAGGAAATCAAGTACTTCTCTACCCTTTTTATCGATGAGCCGGGCCCCATGGGCCGTGCAATAGTTGCGGTTGAAACCGATGACCTCCAGTACGCGCACAAACTGGGGGTTCACATAGCGTCGATGCAGATCGTAGGTCTCCGACGCTCGGTTTTTTATCAGCGATGCAATATCCATTTCCGTTTACCATGAGAATACGCCTATTGGCAGCTATTTGTTATCGGTTTTCGGATGCCGGTTCGTGGGGTTTTTTGATAACCATAACTGATGATGGGTAACCCGCTCCCATTTTCATCTCGGGGGTAACGAACTCTTTTCCTCTTTGCTGAGGGAGTTTAGATAAACGGGTGGTCCATGTCAAGTAGAGTTGCAGTGTCCATGCCACTCCAATCAGTACGTATCGATTTTTCCCCCCTGGCACAGGGAGAGCGGGAAATATGGGCTTGACCTGAGCCTCGCTCGGCACTACTATGTGCAACGTTGTGAAAGGAGAGATATCGTATGGCGCGTATTCTGGTCATTGATGACGAGCCTTCGGTCCGGGAACTTTTGTATGCCATGTTGATCGACGAGGGATACGAGGTTGTTGAGGCGGCCGATGGGAAGGCGGGGATGAAGCTCTTTCGAGAAAGCCCGGCGGATCTGGTTATTACGGATCTCATCATGCCCGAAAAGGAGGGCATCGAGACCATCATGGATCTGCGGCGCAATTTTCCTGATGTGAAGATCATTGCCATGTCCGGCGGCGGCATTATTCAGGCGGAGGACTATCTGGGCATGGCCCAGGGCGTAGGCGCTCACCGCGTGTTTGAAAAACCGTTTGGCGTGAGCGATATGCTGAAGGCGGTTCGTGAGCTTCTGGATCCGCCGGATGCACCGTGAGGGTGGAAATCATACCAAAGAATTCAACCGTTACCCATTGAGTTTTGTGAAAAGGATACAACAGATTTTCCACAGCATTTTTAAAGACAATGATATAGATGAGTTACCAACAATTAAGAACAATTCAACCATACACCGCCACAGGGCAGTCGCACAGTAGGGGTATTTTTAAAAGAATCTTCGTGTTTCTGTGTCTCCGTGAGAGGTCTTTTTAGTTCCGGTTCATCCGGGTCAGGTGATGAGGAAATGAAAACTGACGCGATAGTGATCAAGGAGACGGACAATGTCGCCACTGCACTGCGGGATATCCAACCCGGGGAAGAGGTGAGCATCGGCATGGGTGAAGAGAAGAGACGCGTCCGGGTTGAGGGGCCTATCCCCTATGGCCACAAATTTGCGGTAAAAGATATTGCGCTGGGGGAGGATATTATTAAATACGGGGAGGTTATCGGACGGGCGACGAATCATATCCCATTTGGGACCCATGCCCATATCCAGAATATTGAGAGCCTCAGGGGCCGTGGCGATTTGGGATCAGGGGGCCGTTGATATGGAATTCAAGGGATACAGAAGGCCCGATGGCCGTGTGGGGACGAGGAATTACGTGGGGATTCTGTCCACGGTGGTGTGCGCCAACGAGGTGGCTGACGGCATCTCCCGCCAGGTTCAGGGAACGGCCTGTTTCATGCACCAGCAGGGATGCTGCCAGACGCCGATCGACATCCGGCGCGTGAACGATGCCTTGGCCGGTCTCGGCACAAACCCGAATCTCGCCGCGGTGCTTCTCGTCAGCCTGGGGTGCGAGAGCACGGCGGTAGAAGAGGTGGCCAGGCGCATTGAGGCTTCTGTAAAGCGCGTGGAAACGATCGTGATCCAGGAAATCGGCGGGGCTGCGCGCTCCATTGCCGAAGGGGTCCTAACGGCGCAGGCAATGGTCCAGGAGGCCTCCCGATGGGAACGTGTTTCGTGCGGGGTGGGCGATCTCGTGCTGGGACTCAAGTGCGGCAGTTCCGATACCACATCCGGGCTGGCGCCCAATCCGGCTCTTGGCATCGCCTCGGATCGGGTCGTAGAGGGGGGCGGCACCTCCATACTGGGAGAGGTCACGGAGTTTATCGGGGCCGAGCATCTTTTGGCCAAACATGCTCAGAACCCGGAAATCGGACAGCAGATCCTCGACCTGGTGCACCGGATGGAGGAACGGGCCAAATCCGTGGGGGCCGACATCCGTGGGGGCCAACCCACGGGCGGCAACATCAAGGGCGGACTCACCACTATTGAGGAAAAGTCCCTCGGGGCCATTGCAAAGGCGGGAACCGCGCCGGTCCGGGCGGTGTACGAATACGGGGTGGCCCCTTCTGTAAAAGGGCTTGTAGTGATGGATTCGCCCGGCAGGGAGCCGGAGATCCTGACAGGACTGGCGGCCGCGGGATGCAATGTGATTGCGTTTACCACCGGCCGGGGTGCGCCCCAGGGGTTTCCGTTTGTTCCGGTCATCAAGATCACGGGCAACCGGCGGACCTGGGAAAAACTGCGCGACCATATGGATATGGACGTCAGTCCGGTCATGGAGGGCGCAGAGACCCTGCCGGAGGCAGGCAACCGGATCTTTGAAGAAATTCTCGAGGTCGCCTCGGGCAAGCTCACCAAGGCGGAGATATCGGGGTACACCAAGGCCATGGACATCTACATGGTCGGCCCGGTGATATAGGTCGAATATCCCCGGGGTTCAACGGGGCGCAGCTTTTTGCAGCAGTTTAGAGGTTCAGGACTTGCCGCTAAAGGCGGGCGTCGCCAAGGCCTTTTTCAGTGGGCTTTTCGAAGGTCCTTGAACCGTTTGGCCTTGACCTCGTAGCGGGGCAAGGACCCCATTTCGTGGAATTCCAGGACATACCCCAGATTCGTCTTAAGACGGAGCTGGTCCTTGAGACGGGGCTCTATTTCCTGTCGTTTTTCCCTGTATTCCGGGATCAGTTCCACCTTCAGGGTGATTCGATCGATATCTCCCACCTTGTCAACGATCACCTCGAATTCATCCCCGAGCCCCGTCGTTCCCCGAACCACCTCCTCGATGGCCCCCGGCGAGAGGAGGACGCCCTTTACCTTGGTGATGTCGTCGGCCCTCCCCTGGACCCCTCCCTTGATGAGCCGGAAGGTCCGTCCGCAGGGACAGGGCGCCTCGGCCCACTCGATCACATCCTTGGAGTCAAACCGGATGCATGGCTGGGCCTGGCGGTCCAGGGCCGAGATGATCATTTTCCCCCTTTTCCCCGGTTCCTCAATGATCTCGCCGGTGTCGATGTCCTCGATTTCCACCAGAAAGAAGACCTCGTTTACGTGCAATCCCCCCGGCTGGGCTGCGCATTCATAACACCAGGCCCCGATCTCGGTGGCGCCTGCATGGTCGTAGACCTTTGCGCCCCAGGCATCTTCCATCCGCCTTTTGGTGCTTGGAATGGAAGCGCCGGGCTCGCCCGCGCAGGTAATCTTTTCGATGGTCATCTTTTCGGGGTCCAGTCCCATCTTTCTGGCCGTATCGGCCATCCCGAGGACATAGGTCGGCGTGGCCATCATGGCCGTGGCCCGGAGTTCCTGGATCTTGAGGATCCTTGCCTGGGTGTCGAGCACGCCCCCGGGAACCACCTCGCACCCCAGTTTTTCAGCGGCATAGTGGGCGGCCCAGAAGGCGACAAAGACGTTATATCCGAAGGGGAGGAAAACCCGGTCTCTGGGACGGTAGCCCTGGGCCCAGAGGATATAAGACCAGCACTCCGCCCACCATTCCCAGTCCTGCCAGGTGTCCGGCTGATACACAGGCTGGCCTGTGGTGCCGCTGGTCTGACGGAATTCCGTGACCTCTTCCAGAGGCACGCAGAGGGCGTCGCCATAGGGAAAGGGGTCTTTGCGCTGGATATCCCTCATCATGGACTTTTCCACCTTGGGCACCCTATGGACATCCTCCCATGAACGGATATCGTCCGGTCGGATCCCGGCCTGATCATACAGGGAACGGTGAAACCTGGAATGCTCATACCCCCACCGGAAGAGTCGCTTGAACTTCTTGAACTGAAGCGCTCGAATTGTCTCCCGGGACAGCGTTTCTGCAACCGGATTCCAGTATTTTTGTTCCGTATCCATAAAGGTTCCCTTCAATGCAAAAAGGTCAGTGGTCCGCGCAACGATTTTGTCGCCCTGCGGGTTCAGTACATAATATTGGGCAGAAAGAGAACAATCTGCGGAAAGACCATCAGAATCACGATGCCCACGGCCACGGCAATCAGAAAAGGTACGATCCCTTTGAAGATGGTCTCGAGGGGGACCTCTCCGATGACGTTTTTGGCCACCCCATAGACCACGTAGACATTGATCCCAACCGGTGGCGTGATCACGCCCATCTCGGTCACCATCACAATAATGATCCCGAACCAGATCGGATCGTACCCGAGGCTGGAGACCACGGGGAAAAAGATGGGGATGGTAAGCATGACAAAGGCGAGGGCGTCCATGAAGCATCCCCCGAAGAAGTAAATCAGGATAATGATGGCCATGACGGCGGATGAGGGGAGGTCCAGCCCTCCCACCCAGGTGGCGATCTCAAAAGGAATCCTGGTTACGGCGAAGAATTTTCCAAAGATGGTGGCGCCTGCAATGAGCATCATGACCATACAGGATGTCTTCAGCGTCTCGTAGAGGGAGTCCACAAAATTGTCCCAGGTCAACTGACGTCGCAGGATGGAAACCAGGAGGACGCCGAAGGCGCCTACGGCCGCGGCCTCGGTGGGGGTGAAAAGACCTGAAAAGAGCCCCCCCATCACCAGGACAAACACGGCCATGGTCTCACCGAGCTTGGTGAGGGACCTGATTTTTGATTTCCAGGTATATCGCTCTCCCCTGGGGCCCTGATCCGGGTTCCGGGTGCACCAGATGAAGATGCTGATGATAAAGAGAATGGTTACGAGAAAGGCCGGGAGGATGCCGGCCACAAAGAGTTTGCCGATAGACTGTTCGGTCAGGACGCCGTAGACGATCAGGACCACGCTGGGGGGCATGATCATCCCCAGGCCCCCGCCGGAGGCCACGGCGCCGGTGGCGAGTTCATCGGCATAGTTGAATCGCCTCATCTCGGGAAGTCCTACCGTGGCCATGGTGGCCGCGGTGGCCGGACTCGACCCGCAGACGGCCCCGAAACCCGTGCAGGCCGAGACCGTGGCCATGGCGAGCCCGCCCCGGGTGCTGCCCAGGTATTTGTTGGCCGTATCGTAAAGCCTGCTGCTGATGCCGCTGTTGAAGGCCAGCTGCCCCATCAGGACAAAGAGGGGGATGGTGGTGAGGCCGTAGGAGGAAAAGACCTCGTAAAAATCCCTCGAAAGGAGGTTCAACCCGCCTTTTGTGGAGATCATGATGCTGAAACCGAGATAACCGATCATGGCCATGACGTAGGCGACGGGCATCCTGGTGAGAAAGATGATCACCATGACCAGTATCCCGAGGATTCCCAGAAGGGTTGGATTCATCGCGCCCTCAGTTTCTGAATGTTGACGAGGATATCCCTGAGGATGGTCAGGGTGAAGATACCCACACAAAAGGAGAGGGCATAGATGAAGACGAACAGGGGCAGAGCCAGGTTCACCGTCTCTTCTCCCGTGTTTTGAAGGGTGTGGGCATAGACGAACATGCGCCAGGTAACAATGGCGAACAGGAGAAAACTCAGCGTGCCGGTACAGAGTTCGATGATGGTCTGTGTCCGCTCAGAGAAGAGCCGGACCAGGATCTCCACGCCTACATGTCCCCTGTTCGCATGGGTGAAGGGAAGGCCCATACCGATGGCCAGGGTGGTCATGGCCACCACCAGTTCCACGGCTCCCAGGATCGGGTAGCCAAAGATCCTTCCGATGACGTCCGCGCAGGTGAGGGCCATCATGGCCACCAGGAGGAAGCCCCCAATTATTTTCAAGATATTCGACACCCCATCCAATATCTTCATCTGTCCCCATCCTTGCCGGCGGGGGCCGGAGTGGAGGAAACCGGCCCCCTGAAACATCGCGGACTATTTGCCTCCCGCGATGTATTTGCTGGTAAATTTCCCCTGGGCCACGTCGTTGAGACGCTGATTGACGAAATCGAGGACCTCTTTTCCCGGAAGACCTTTGGCTGTAACATTCTTTTCATAGGATGCTATAACCGGTTGAACTGCCTTCTGCCTTCTTTCGGCCTCCTTGGGGTCGATTCCGTTCAGGGTGTTGCCTTTTTCCAGCAGGAACTGGACCCCCTTGAAATCGCTCTCATCCCATGCCTGACCGTGCTTGATGATCCATTCCTGGTTGATCGCTTCAATGGTCTTCTTCACGTCAGCAGGAAGCTTCTCCCACTTGTCCTTGTTCATGACCACGAAGAACCCCAGGCCGTAGCCGGTGGAAAAACAGGCCGAGACATAGTGGGTGACCTCGGCGAGTCGCCAGCCTTTGTTGGACTCGAGGGGGAATACGCCCCCCTGCACCACGCCTTTCTGAAGGGACTGGTATAACTCGGGCATGGGAAGCGCCACAGGGGTCCCGCCCAGGCACTTGATCATTTCAGCCGTGGGACCATGAGATCGGATCTTGATCCCTTTCAGGTCCTCCATTTTGAGGATGGGTTTGTCCTTGGTGTGAATGAAGCCCGGTCCGTGGCTGTGGAGATACATAACCTTGGTGTCGCTCAATTCCTTGGGCTGGAATTTGTCGTTGACTTCATTGATGACGGCCGTAGCGACCTCCCCGCTGGGAACGCCGACGGGAAGATTGATCACATCCATCAGGGGGAACCGGCCGGGGGTATACTGGAGGATGGAGAAGCCGATGTCCGATAGGCCTTCGACCACGCCGTCGTAACATTGCACGGCCTTGGTGAGGGTCTGGCCGGGATAATAGCTGATTTGAACCTGACCGCCCGTCCGTTTTTCCACCTCCTTGCACCATGCGTCGGCCAATTTGCTCTGGATATGGGTCGGCGGGAAGAAGCAGCTATAGGTGAGTTTGACAGGGTCGGCCTGCGCGTTCCCAGCACCGACACCCATAAAAGCGATTCCAATCATTGCGACCAGAAAAAACAGAAACATCTTTTTCATCGTGGCATCCTCCTTGTTTAAACGGTTACCAGAATCTTTTCACACGACTCAACGGACAGATGGCAACATGACTGTGTAGGCTCGCCCCACCTCCCTTCCCCTATGGGCTGCGGCACGCACGGTCTGCGCATGGATCACTCCTGATCCGCACCCAATGATCTTTAAGAATCCCATGTGGCGTTCATTTGTGTAAGGGCCAGTACTTTTTCCGAGACCCTGTTTTAGAACCCGTTGTCGCTTGCAAGGCCTTTAAGGGCCTAATGGGGTCGCGCTTATGTCTATTTGATGGTTTAAGGATGAATACCATTCGGCCTTTAGGTATCACAACAGAAAACAAATGTCGCTCTTTTTGCAAAGCCGGTTTCTTATCAAATGATATGTCGGTTTGTGGCGTCAGAGGATAGCCTTTCCTCTCAAGAAACGCGGAAAATGCCCAAAAGACCTATCCGGCCGTCGGTCCTAAGAATCGGGACGGACAACGGTATCAATACATCACGGGAAGAGTAAAGAAAAACGTCATTGGGGCCACTTCATTTGTGTCCATGGCTACTGAGATGCTTTGTAAGCGTTCACAGGTTCCGGGTTTAGGGTTCCAGGCTGAGGGCAAAAGCAACAACAGCGACCTGATTCGAACCTGGCACAGGATTTATTTGGCAATAAGCGCCCTATTTGAGAGCCAATTCCGTGGCTGGAAGTGACGAATGCGTGCTCGCTGATGGCATATCGATCTTCAAACAGGGATGGAAGGAAGCGAGATACAACCCTAAACCCCTGAACCTTTGAACCCGTGAACGGTTACGATGCTTTTTAGTCTAATGAGGAACCGCGTGTCTATGACGGCGGTCATGCTGGGGAAAAATATTTCAGGAATTCCTAAAGCCAGAAGGTGTCGCTGCCCAGATTCTCCAGTTTGTCCGGTTCAACAATGCGAACCACACCGCGGGCCGTTTCAACGATTCCCATCCTTCGCAGTCGCCCCATGGCTCGGAGCGTCGATTCTCCTGTGGTACCGGCCAGCTCTGCCAATTCGGAGCTGGTAAAATTAAGTACAGCGCCAAACTTTTTGTTCAGGGTATAGAGGACCCTCAGAAGACGTTGATCAACGCGCTTTTCGAGCATATCGATCATTCGGCTGTTGGCGCCGTCCAGGGCGTGACCGAGAATAGAGATGATGTTGGTGATGAGCACATGATTTTTGAAAACCATGGCGGTAAAATCCTGCCGCTTCATACAGACCACAACGGAATCCTCCATCGCCTCGGCCGAGAGCGTTCTCGGAGAACCGATGAAAGGGCCTACCAGGTTTAAAGGCTCACCGGGGCGTGCAATGAGATAGGTCATCCTGAAACCGGAAGGTGAAAAAATCGACACCTTGACCAGTCCTTTTGCCACTGCGTGGAAATGCTCGCATCGATCGTTCTGGTCAAAGATGATCTCGCCTTTCACAAAGCGTGTTGAAAAGGCCGGTTTGGCAATTTCTTCCAGCTGTCCCTGGGTGAGTCCCTCAAATCCGAGTGCCCGTTTGAAGAACTCTACTCTCTCAACAAATTCCATGCCTGATGTTGTTCGGCCTCGATATGCACGATGTCAGACAGGCTGATCTCCAGCATCTTGGTGCTGGAGAGGATCCTGGCGGAATTTCTGGCGATGGCCGGGAAGGCATCGGCCATCCGATGCAGTTCCGCTGCCGCGGCCTTTATGACCTTGATTCTGGCGTTCATTGCTTCCATATCGATTTCACGGGGCATTCTTTTCCTCTCTTTCTCAATGGGCTTTTCTCAGCTCATCGTTTTCCCCACGGGTAATGGTCGGCGCCGGATTCCTCCCTCTAATTATTCATCATCTTACAAGTTCCTCTCCCTGTCAATTTCCATTTTGTGTTATATCTCATTCAAAAGAGACGTGATTGGAATGGGTGTCAGAAATTTCGAGGCGTTTGATCCTCTCCCAATTCCTGTTTAACGGCAATGCCGATCTTTTCCAGTGTATACGGTTTTTTGATATAGGGACCGGCGCCCAGCATCTGGGCCTCCTTGATACGCCGGGTCTCGGAAAAGCCGCTGGCGATAATCGCCTTCTGACCGGGATGGAACTGCAGGATTCTCCTGTAGGTTTCGAGCCCATCGATTCCGGGGTCCATGATCATATCCAACACCATCAGATCCGCTGAATGGTCTTTCAGATAATCCACCGCCGCTTCGCCGCTTGAAACCGATGTGACCGAGTAGCCCAGCTTCTCTAAGATCTCGGACCCGATTTCACGTTGCTCCTCCACATCGTCCACCAGCAGGATCGACTCTCCCCTGCCCATATATGCTTCCACCGGCAAGGGGGCCTCTTTTCCCATTATCTCCCTCTTGGTTACGGGAAAATAGAGGGTAAAGGTCGTTCCAGTTCCCTCGGTGCTTTGGACATCGATGTATCCTCCATGGTCTTTCAATGTTCCCCATACCACGGCCATGCCCAGTCCTGTCCCGCTCCGGCCCATCGTCTTTTTGGTATAGAAAGGCTCGAATATCCGCTTCACATCCTCGGGTGAGATGCCTACGCCTGAATCGGACACCCTGACAATGACATAATCCCCCTCCTTTATATCGTCATACCCCTTTATGGGCTTGTCGACATACGCATTCCGGGTTGATATCCGTACGGCGCCTCCATCATTCATGGATTCCGCGGCATTGGAGACCAGGTTCATGACGGTTTTGGATAGATGAACCGGCGAACCGATGATGTTGAGCAGGTTCTTCTCAAAATCGGTCTCAATCGAGACGCCGGGATGAAACTCTCTCAGCTTGTCGCACTCCGGAGATTTCAGATAGTTGCTTATGATCCGGTTCAGGTTCGCAACCTCCGTGACGGCGACGCCCCTCCTTGCCAGCGTCAACAGGTCCTGCACAATGGCAGCAGCCCGTTCCCCGGATTTCTTTATGGTCAAGATCCGTTTTCTCAAGGGGCTGCCCTCGGGAAGCTCCATCAGGATCAGTTCCGGATAGCTGACAATGCCGGAGAGGATATTGTTGAGATCGTGTGCCACGCCGCCGGCCAGGGCGCCGAGGGCCTCCATCTTCTGGGACCGTACCAGCTGGGCCTCCAGCCTCTCTTGTTCGGATATATCGACGAATATGGTAAGAATGAGCTGTTTCCCTGCAACCTGGATGATTTTGGCGAACATGAGCGTGTTAAGCAGAGAGCCGTCTTTGGCCCTGAAATCCATTTTCAGTCCATGGACCTCTCCGGATGTGTGCAACGCCTTTATAAATTCGGCCCTGTCATGCTCGGAGAAAAGTCCTACCTCCGTTGAACTTTTTCCAATTATTTCTTTGGGTGAATAGCCCGTCCGTTCACAAAGCATCTTATTGACATCAAGGAATTTTCCCGTTTCCGCATCACTAAGGGAAATGGGCTGAGGCGACAGATCAAAAAAGCTCCGGAATTTCTCTTCGCTCTCCCTGAGGATCTCTTCCGCCTTTTTGCGTTCTTCGATATCTCGGGCTACCCCGATCCTCCCTATCGGCTTTCCGTCGCCATCCAGCAGAGAGGTCACCTTTAATTCTATAAAAAAAGTGCTTCCGTCCTTGTGTTTAAGCGCCACCTCATAATTGGGGATTGCGTGGCCGGCAAGACCCCGCTGGAATCTCTCTATGGTTGGCTCTACGTACTCAGGGACCAGGATTTCCGTGAAAGAGCGGCCCAGCAAATCCTCTACCGCATATCCGGTGATGGTCTCGAATTCAGGGTTCAGGAAGGTGAACCTTCCGGTTGTATCCAGGGTAAAGACAACGTCTGTCATGGTTTCAACAAGGGTGCGATATCTTTGTTCGCTGGAAATCAGCGCCCTTTCAGCAGATCTGCGCCTTCGGATGTTGACGAGCAGTAGAATGATGATGAATGTCTGCGCCGTCAGCGCGACGACCGTGGCCCAGATGGGATATCGATACGTGCGATAAAAGCCTTCCGGCCGGTTGATGATCTCGCTCCCTGGGGGAAGTCTTTCAAGAGGGAGATGATGCAAGGCGAGCCGGGCATGGTCGAACATGTAGCGATTGGGGGATTCCATGACCACGGGTATGTCTTCAGCCCGTTCGCCCTTCAGGATTCGAAGGGCCAGTCGGGCCGCGGTCATCCCTTGAATCTCGCCGCTGGTGAGCATGCCGCCGACGATCCCATGGCCCAGGTAAAAGGTCCAGGGGCCGTAAATGGGGGCCCTGCAATGGGTCGCGATCTGTCTGAGACTGGCCTCGTGGGTGAAATCGCGGCCCTCCTTATCGCGGTTAAAGACGAATAGAAACACGATGGCGTCCGGTGAAAGCCTGGACGCCTCTGCCTGAAGCCCGGCGAGCGTCATGTCGCTGACATACCGGAAGCGCAATCTGTCCCGGAAGGGGTCGAATGTGCGGCGGGCCATCTTTAGGATAGCCTGGCCGGTGAGGGTCGTATCGCTGATGACCAGCACATCACGGGCATTCGGCTGGAGACGGAGGGCGGCCTCCAGGGTGGCTTTGGGATCAATGGCCTCCACAACGCCGGTCAGGGGACGCCCGCTCTTTCGCATCCGGGGGGTGTACCCGTTGACGCCGCAAAAGACGACCGGAACACCCGGAAACAGCGTATCCGATCGTTTGAGCAGGAAGTCGAGGGCCTGATCATCGGAACAAATGATGACGTCGATCGCCTCCGGATCGGGATACTTCATGCGCAACAGCTCGGCGGTTCGATCCAGATAGGCTGCTTCAGGGTGCCGCTTGGCATCCAGGAATTCAAAGTGGATGAGGGCCTCATGCTGTCCGTCCTCGCGGAAGGCCTTGCGGATCCCCTGGGTGATGTTGTCGGTCCAGGTAAAGGTGGGGTAATATGAATGGATAACCAGCACCTGGGATGCCGGCTCGGAGAGAGCCGGCGCCGTGTCGCAGAAGACATCCCGCGCTGTACCCAGTAAGGAGAAAATCAGATAAACCGTCAAATGGGAAAAGACGCTCGACCTATGCAACATGGCATCTCCCCTACGTCTGAGAAAGGCCTGCCAGCCGCTGCGGTCGGCAGGCGGGATCAACGGATAGGCCCTGGTTCCGCGTTTATGGGTACACGATGACACGACCGCGATGGCGCAGGGCCGGTTCAGGGTCTTTCATTTGAGGCCCATTTGCGGCGATACCGAACGAAGATACCTTATAAGGCCGCCGCACGCAAGGATATGGTTAAGAGAATGCTTCGAATTTTTCATGTAAATCCCTCCAGTTCATCGATGCGGCCTGTTCGAAGGCCCCCTAAGCCAATTTCTGGCTCGATCGGGACCCCTGGTCGGAACCCGCGGCCACCTGTTTAGACGCCGCTGTAAGGTCCCTAATCCCCCTTTTCGCGGATCCTTGCCGTGGGATATGATGTGCAAAAAATGCGCCCAAGGATGTTCGGGATCCATGGTGATAAAACGTGGCGCGATTCCTCATAATCCGTTATTTGACGGGACGGTCGTAAACGCGGTTGTCAAATCGGAGGTGGAGGTGTAAAGAAATATACCAGAAATCATCCAGAGGAGATGAGAATGAAACGCTATCGAATTGCAGTGATTCCCGGCGACGGGATCGGAAAAGAGGTGGTGCGGGAAGGAATTCGTGTGCTGGAAAGGGGAGGTGGGCAGTATGGGATCACCTTCGACTGGCGCATGTTCCCGTGGAGCTGTGAGACCTATCTCCGCACCGGCCGCATGATGCCCGAAGACGGCATGGAACAGCTCAGGATGTGCGATGCGATTTTTCTGGGCGCAGTGGGATTCCCCGGTGTGCCTGACCCTATCTCCCTATGGGGGCTCCTCATCCCGATCCGACGGGAGATGGGGCAATATATCAACCTGCGACCGGTGCGAATGCTGAAGGGGATGGTTTCGCCGTTACGGGACCGAGGACCCGAGGATATCGATTTTGTGGTGGTGAGGGAGAATAACGAAGGGGAATATTCTGAGATCGGGGGGCGGCTCTACAAAGGGACCGAGGCCGAGATGGCCGTTCAGGAATCGGTTTTTACGCGGAGGGGGGTGGACCGGGTCCTCCGGTATGCATTTGAATTGGCCTCGCAACGCAAGGCCGGGCACGTGACCTCGGCCACCAAGTCCAACGGCATTATCCACACCATGCCCTACTGGGACGAGCGTTTCAGGGCCATTGCTGCGGAATATCCCCGTATCAGGGCCGATCAGTATCACATCGACATTCTCACCGCCCATTTTGTCCTGCACCCGGACTGGTTTGACGTGGTGGTGGGGAGCAACCTCTTCGGCGACATCCTTTCGGACCTGGGGCCTGCGGTGGCCGGCACCATCGGCGTGGCCCCGTCCGCCAACATCAACCCGACCCGTGAATTCCCTTCCATGTTCGAGCCGGTCCATGGGTCTGCCCCTGATATCGCGGGGAAGGGCATCGCCAACCCGATCGGCCAGATCTGGTCCGGGGCCATGATGCTGGACCATCTGGGTCATCCCGAGGCCGCTGCAGCCATTGAACGGGCTATTGAGACCGTGCTTGAGGAACCCGGTCTCAGGACCCCGGATATGGGCGGCAGGGCCACCACCGTGCAACTGGGGAGGGCCATTGCCGAGGCCCTCTAAAAATGCTGAGCGAGCGCATACCCCGCTCCCTGCCTCGGGGTTCTTCAACCGGTTGGCAAGGGAGTTCTGTTGATGGATGGTCAGCTATGCCTTAAGAAGTGACTCAACCCTTCACGAACAGAGGGTAAACAGACAGCCCTGTTTAACGGCGGTGCCTTCAACCGGCAACCGGTTTAGCTTGGGTTATGTATGCTGGATTTCCTCAAAATGGTCTTAACTGGCTGCTGACGGGATGCGGTCCTCCTGTCGGGAGACACGCATACACTCCATGAAAAAGCCAAACACATCGTGAGATGAAGACGGAAAGCTGCGGATCTGAGTGCTCATGCCCGACAACTCCATGCGATGTTCTCAGCAAAGAACGTAGGCATATATCACGGCTTTGGTGGCCCGGAATTTGTGAGATTTCAAGGATATATATGAAGTCCTTCCATTGATGGGAGCACAAGTGCCAGGGCCGGATGAGGATTCGCACCTGTATCGAGAATAAAGAGACCATAAAAAGGATACTTCAGCACCTGGGCCTATGGCTTGGGTTTGGGGTCTGTAAAAACACGATATCCAATAAACGTTGAGATTACTGCCAGTTATATGACTTCCTGAAAAGTGGCGTGTACCTACAGAATTCGGTGGTTTTCAGGCGATTTGTTCTATTTCAGGGACCTGTTTTGGGGTGGCTATATTAAGTGATTTAAGCAGGTTAGTGGTTTCTAAGTCTATCTCGTTACGGTGTAGGAAACGATGAGAAGAATTCTCAAAATTTGTAACCTGTAAACGATCCAGGGCATCCCGGATGTGGCGCCAGGGCTTGCCGCAGGCCTGCTCCGCCACCCGCTCGATCAGCAATGCCAACACGCATAGCCTGACATGCGTTTCAATACGGCGCGGCACCCAGTGAAACATGGGCATCATTTTAATCTGGGTCTTTTTCAGGGATCGAAAGCACCGCTCAATCACCATGAGGGCCTTGTACCCACAAGCGGCATCTTCCAGGCTAATGGTATCGTCGTTGGTCTCAATGACCCATTTGCCGTCGTATCTTGCGGCTTCTCTGATTTTGCCTCGATCGATTCGAAGGTGGTTGCCTTCGGTCACGGATAAGTATCTTTTGAAGCGCTTTGATGCCAACAGCTCAATGGCCCACTGGACAGAGGCTGATTTATCCGGGTGCCGATTGAGCTCATGTTCAAGAAGCTCAATGATCTGCGCACGGGGTTTCGCCTGACGTTCAGCTTCTTTCGGGTTGTAACAGAGAATGTAACGGCGTGTTTGGTGCCCTTTTAAAAACCGACGTCAATACAGTGTCCCATTTTCATTGACACGCTCCGTTCCTTAGGGGAAAATCATGACTGAAACGACCGCTAAGAATCTGGAACAAGCCATCGACACATATCTGTTGTGGATGAAAGAGGAAGGATATCGCACTGAAAGTCATAGAACTCATAAAACGACGCTGCACCTGTTGCTTGATTTTATCAGAGATAGAAAATTTGAATGGGATGACGTTTCACTTAATTTTCGGAATCAATAGGAGATAAAATGAATAAAAGAAATGTCAAGCTGATTATATTGGGCTTTATATCGTTTTGGTGTTATTCGAGTCTGGCGAGTGGTTACACGATAACCTTTGAGAACAATACCGGACTCGAGCCTGACAGCTATATGATTTGCATCCAGGGTTATGCAAATCAAACGCCTCTCTTGGAACTGAAGCTTGATTCAGGCAGCAATTATATTTTTAAACCAATCACTTATACTGGAAGTACAGATTTGCCAGCTTATCCAGTCACGCCAGGGACCTCCGGCACAACAGTTACAGTGAACGCCTCTGTTCAAACCCTTCAAGGGGCTCGTATTTATTATTATGTTGCACCCAAAGCCAGCGCATGCGACTCATTTTTACGCTATACCGGTTCTGCTGTTTCAAACAATTTTAAAGCGGGCGGAGCTTATGTTTTTTCCGAGTTAACCAGCGAAGCGGCAAATAGTAATTACTTTGATCTCTCGCAAGTTGATTCATTTGCTTTACCCTCTCAGGCCTATACAACCGGAACTACGGCTGGTTACGACACTTTGGGCCAATCACTGGTTTCTCTCACCAGTCCGCAAAACCTTCAAGCGATTCGGGCTGATTTTATAAGCGCAATGACTTCATTGGGCAGCGCAGGTGATCCTTACAAAAGGCTTGCAACCGAGTCTTTCAGTGACGAGGGCAAGGGGTATAGTTATCCTTCAGGCACAGGGCCAGTACTTAACCCCCATTCATTTTTAAGCAAGCAAATAAGCCCTCCTCCGGCTAGCGGGATTGTTTACCCCGGCGCTAACAGTGCGCTGAATTCTATCTTTGATGCCTCTTTGAAGGCCCTTTTTGCGAGTACCATTTATGTCAATAAAACTGGCCTATCTGGTGACACGTATATGGGTGTACCCGTTTCGAGCGGGTTACAGTATCCATCCGGCACAACGCCTCCTAACGCCCACTTGCCTGCCACCCTGCCGGGAATGATCTTTTGCAATGAAGCGAATAGCAAGGATTGCACGATTGCAACTTCAAGCTTTACCGCTTACAATCCAGCTGGAATGACGATCTACAATCTGGGTGCAACAGGTAATTACGGTTATATTACAGGCACATTGGCCGGAAACAGTTGCACTATACAGCTGGATGATCCTTTGAATGTGGGAGACCTGGTAGATACCAGCCTTTTTCCAAATGGCATTCAGGGTTGGTATGTTACGGGAAGCACTGGCCCCTTTTCACAGTCCGCCACGTATTATGTGGATAGCTGTACGCCTGATTGTACGTCTTCCGCGGTTACCAGTATTACTCTGGATTCAGGTTTGCCAACCCAATCAACACCGATATCAGGTCAACTGATATTGCAAGCGTGGAATCTGGCCTCCGGTGCATTGGCGCCATCCAGTGGGGACAGTGTGTTCGGTAATGTCGGCGTTCTGGGCGGCATCTCCTGGTCGACCTGCAATCCTGACATCATTAATGTCTTGGTTACCGCTCTGAATCGCGGAGTCAGCGGTTTGAGAAATTCTCAGCATGTTATCACCGATATCACCCATACGGATAGCTATGTGTGGTCTCAGGAAACCAATTGGTATCCCGCGAATACCATAATGAATGAATATGCCAACTATCTGCATACCCGGGAACTAGGGGGGAAACCGCTTTTCGCACGGCCGAATTCTCCCGCCCAGAGTGCTCAAAATATGACCATGGGCATGGCCTATGGATTTGGTTATGATGAAAACCCCATGAATGGCGTAATAGGTCCCCAGGTACCCGCCGAATGGGGTGGTAATGTCAACGACAATGCTCACATCGTAGTCACTTTTGGCCCCTGGCTTTCAGAAAGCCCGACGCAAAATGCATATGTAAGCAGCGACGGGGATTGTGGCGACAAACAACCCTGTTACGACTCAATTCAAAAAGCCATAGATGAAGCGGCTACGGGATCCGTTATCCTGGTAAAACAAGGAACCTATCCCGGATCCATTTTTTTGGGGAGTAAAAAGTCACTTCTTATAAAAGGCGGCTATAACTCGACATATGATCAACAGACTGCTGGCACCACATATATTGAAGGCGTTGAACAGACAAACATACAGGCAACATCCGGCTCCCTAAAATTTCAAATGATCAATGTTAGATGAGCATTGAACCCCGATGAGCTGGCCCAAAGCAAAAAATATGAGGAGGGTCGATTACGGATTACAAGGTCCCCTTGTCGGCAGGATCGGGTCGCTCATACTCCAGAATGTGAACATTGTACTTTAATGCACCGACAAGTGACAAGGAAAGGCTTGAACATCGGCAGGATCGGATGATGAAGAAAGCAATTTTGAAAAATATGGCCCATATGACCTACGGGATTTATGTCCTCACCACACGGTTTGAACAGAGCATCAACGGCATGATCGCTTCCTGGATGAGCCAGGTTTCCTACGAGCCGCCGTTATTCATGGTGGCAATCCATCCCAACCGCTACTCACACGAACTGCTGGTGCAAAGCGGGTATTTTGCCCTACACATTATTTCCAGTGAACAGAAGAGTCTCCTGCGCCGTTTCAAAGGCCCAATCGCAAAAGAAAAATTTGAATCGATTGCCTGGGAATACGGCGTGACCGGGTGTCCGATCCTGGCAGACTGCATCGGCTGCATGGAATGCCGTATCATACAAAGCCTGGCTCCAGGGAACCATACCTTATTCATCGGTGAGGTGGTTAACGCGGTTTTCAATGCTGAAAAAAGACCACTTTGCACATTGGACTACGAAGGCAGCTACCTGGGCAAGGCATGATTGCGCGAATGAGAGGAGACCACATGGAGACACGCATTACCATCCTGTGCGACAACAGCATCAGCCGGTCGGGATTTGTGGGCGAGCACGGGTTCAGTTGCCTCATTGAGAGGGGGGATGAGAAATATCTTTTCGATACAGGTCCGGGGAGGTCTCTTCCCCTCAACCTGAAAACAGCGGATATGGATCTGGCGGGTCTTAACAGGGTATTCATCAGCCACGGGCATTACGACCATACCGGCGGACTCCTCTGGGCGACGCAGCAGATGGACCGGATCGAAGTCGTTGCCCATCCGGCGGTTTTTTCCAGGCATATGGTGATGGATCCGGGCGCGCCGGACAGACCGACCCGGTATATCGGATCCCCGGCCTCCCGAGAGGATCTGGAACGATCCGGCGCAGTCTTCAGGCTTATGGACCACACGGAGGAGGCGGCGCCCGGTGTCTGGTTCGTGACCGGAATAGACCGCGACCCTGATAAAGCGCCGAAGGATCCCCGGCTGGTAGTGCCTGAAGGAAACGGATTTGTGCAGGATTTCATCGAAGACGATGCATCGCTTCTCATAGAGACAGGCGGACCCCCTGTCCTGGTCCTGGGGTGCGCCCATGCAGGGGTGCTCAATATTCTGCAGTATGTGAGGGAAAAGATGGGCATTGACAGGCTCCGCGCCATCCTGGGCGGGACCCATCTGATGTTCTACGGCCCGGAGGACCTGCCCCGTGTGATGGAGGAGTTTGAAGGGTTTTCCATTGACCTGGTGGGGGTCTCCCACTGCACCGGTTTTCAGGCGGCCGTCAAACTCTCAAACCATTTCGGCGATCGATTTGCGGTAGCAGCGGCGGGGAGGGTTTTTGGGTTTTAGAAAAGAGATGTCAGCAAAATAATTTGGGACAAAATAATTCATAAAAAATGGTTAGCGTCCTATTTCCTGCCCATAAGCCGATACAAAATGCAGAGGGATTTTCATATTGACTTCACTCGCCGTTTCCCATATTTTTGCTATAGCGCGAGGATGACAGGCCTTTTGAGGTAGGGGATATAATGGCAAAAACCATCGGAGAAACCTTTTGAATCCTGCCGAGGTGCAAATACCATGCACATAGATAGAAGACAATTTCTGAAATGGAGCGCCCTGTTCCTGCTGAATGGGACCGGACTCACTCTCGCGGGTTGCGGCGGAAAGGGATTCATGGCCGGGGCCCTTCTTCAGCCCCCTGCCCAGGGCAAGGCTAAACCACTGCAAAGGCCGGCCCGTTTTGACCTGCGGGATGATTTGTGCGTCGGACTTTCGTCCCCTTCCCGGGCCGGGATGCAGGACCGTCTGATCGGTTTTGGGCAGATTACCGACGTACACATCACGCTGGAACAGTTCAAACTTACCGGCCATCCCAAACTGGAGGTCCTCTTGGACAGTTTTGGACAATCCATAGGGTTCGGGGGGTTGGATAGGCCGGAGATTCAGGAAAAGTTTGATCTGGACGTCCTGCGATCCATGGTCAAGACGCTCAATGCCTCAGATGAGATGTTGGACTTCGTCATTCATACCGGGGATTCGGTGGATATCGGAACCACTCCTGAAATGATAGGGTTCCTTTCGGAAATGAATAACTTATCGATTCCCTGGTTTCAGACCATCGGCAATCACGACGTGCTGGGCCTGGGCAACATCCCCCCCCGGATGCTGGAGGCCTTTACGGACCTGAAGTTCATGGACCAGCAGGAGTTTATCCGGAAACACTTTCCGGAAGAGGGCGAGGTTCGCTTGCAGGAGGCCTTCGGCTCCCGCGCAAAAGGCTTTGATTTCAGCCCTGGTGTCAGAGAAGGCCTCCTATTCGAGGGTTACTACGCTTTCACGGCCCTGCCCCCGGTAGCGGGAAGCGGGAAACAGATTATCAGACCGGGGGTGAGGTTTTATGTGCTGGAAACCGTGTCGCCCAGGGGGAGCGCAGGCGGAAGCGTCGGAAGCGGACAGCTCCAGTGGTTGAGGGGAGAGCTGGAGAAATATCCGTCCCATCTGGCCATCATCGTCTCCCATCATCCCCTGGAGGCCCTGGACGACAGCCGTTCGGAGCTGCAGCGGCTTCTCCTTTCCCAGCCCCATGTGATTGCCCTGGTTGCGGGCCATTCCCATCTTAATGACATCAGGGCTGTTCCCAGCCCCGCAGGACAGGGGCGGGGGTTTTGGCAAATCCAAACGTCCTCTCTGATCGATTTTCCACAACAGGGCAGGATCATTGAGATTCTGGGCAACGGGGACGGAACCGGTTCCATTCAAACCTTTGTGTTCAACCAGCAGGTTGGGGGGCAGTTGGGGAAAAACGCCCGTGCATCTCTGGCATCGGCCGCCATGGAGCCATTTGACGGCTCGGGAAGCGAAAAGGACCGGAATGCCATGTTGATGTTCCGGATGCCGTCTTAGGTTGGCCCGCTTGGTGACGGGAGGCAACCTGCTATGGACAGGTGTAGCCGGTCCCCCATACACCCGGGCAGAAGCAGGGGGTTCCCAAAGGAAGCGGTTGAGCCAGGGGACATCGCCTGACTCCATATTGATCGCAACAAAAAGAACCGTACTGAGGGGCCTGCTGTTGTTGCGGGTATGCCCCCGGCTGCGGACTCTGACCCTGGGGGTAGGAAGGCGCCGGCTGAGGCGCCTCGCTTTCGGAAGGTTCGGCCGGCGTTTTGGATTTTTCGGCCTTTTGCCCCGTCTTTTTCGGCTTGTCCCGTTGCGGTTTCTCCAGCAGATCTTCTATCCTGTCGGTGTGCACATTGATCCTGTTCGCAGCAAGGACCTTTCCATCGGACACATTGATACACCGGACATTAATCCTGAGGATATTGTTGCCCCATCGGTTGTATCTTCCGGTGATCACCACTTCGGCTCCCAGGAGTTTCCCGAATTGGGCGATTTGAGACTCGTCAAACCACAAATCGGTTCCTTTTTTGATCTCCTTCTGAAGGACATCTTCGATCCTTCTTCGCTCCACCACGGTAAATCCCTCATTGACGAAGGCATCTACGATTTCATCCTCAATATATGACGAAATACCCCACTGCTCGCCGCTTCGACCCTCCACAATGCCGAAGACGGCGATCCTCTTGTTTTTGAGGAGATTTTCTTTTTTGGAAATCATGCCGGAGGTGAGTTCTTTCATGCCTTCATCAAAATCATAGGTTTGACCTGAAGCCTTCGGTACTGCCATGGCCCCTAAGACAAGGCATGCGCCGCACAGGAAAAGACACGCCCAAGTCGCGAAATGGTTTCTGGATGGATTCACTCTCTCTATCCTCCTTAATGTGTAAACCGGAAAAATGCCCAGGCCGGAGTGAAAAAGATCTCTGTGGGAACCGGCTTTTGACCGTTCCACACCCTCGATCGGTTCCGGAAGAAATTCCGTTTCTGCCAAGTGATAGTGAAGTGAGAACAAACCGTTATTTGGAGGAAGTATAGTGGGAGAGACCTTGGGGGTCAAGAAAAAATCGATTGTTCCGCCTGAGGGCCTATCGACCGCCTTGAAACTTAAAACACCCCGGGAAAGGATATTTAAAGAGGCGATAAAATGCCGCAGTCATCTTACGAGAGGAGATGCCAACTCCTGCAAGGGGATCACCATGGTGAGCAATTCTCATTTTGCCTTTGGCACTGATGCAATTCGTTTGTAGCGGGGCCGTCAGGCCCTGAAAAATCGCCTGACGGCGACACTACGAACGGGATATGTGGCGCCATCGATTTCATAATGAGAATTGCTCAACATGGCATTTTGATCTTGACATTTAAGGTTCTTCTGCATAGGATTCCTTTCCGTGAGTGCGGTAACGCAGGAAAATTGAATGATATGAGGATCAGAATGAGGATGATGACCAGGAAATCGAAGATCGCTTGCAATGCAATAGCTATCAACGCCGCTGCGGCAGCTTCTGCCCGGTGGCCCGCGGTCCTGGTCGGGGAATTCCTTCCTTAGATGGAACATCGATGATTCAGGGGCCGCGGGCAATGCCTGCGGCCCTTTTTTTTGAGGCTGCTCGCGGGGCGGCCTTTTTTGTTACGGGGCATAGGAATCCGGGTTGGGTGCATATGGGGCTGGAAGGTCGCAACGGCTGAACGGCATCTCTCAGACAGTATAAAATGGACAGCCAAACGTGGAAAGGACACAATTATCATGAGAACGGAAATCGTCCATATCGGTGCGGGTGAACTTAATTACGAAATCCGAAACATCATGCGGGTGGTGGATAAGCTGAAGGCCCTTGGGGCGGATATAAATCTTGAAAATATCGGCGATCCGGTGGCCAAGGGGGAGAAGGTCCCGGTGTGGATCAAGGAAATCGTATCCCGCGCCAGCTTGGAGGACTGCGCCTACAGCTATTGCCCCAGTCAGGGGGTCCTTGAAACCAGGGAATACCTTGCAGAGAGAAACAACCGGCTGGGGGGCGCAACAATCGATGCGGATGATATCATCTTCTTTAACGGCCTCGGAGATGCCATCACCAAGGTCTATGGGTTCCTGAGACGGACCGCACGGATTATCACGCCGTCGCCCACCTATACCACCCATTCATCGTCGGAAGCCGCCCATGCGGGCGTCCCCCCGGTCACCTATCCCCTGGATCCCCACAACTTCTGGTACCCGGACACCGCGGAGCTAAGAAAACGGGTAAAGTACAACCCGGCCGTGGCCGGTATTTTGCTGATCAATCCGGACAATCCCACAGGGGCGGTGTATCCGGAAGAGATCCTCAGGGAGATTGTGCAGATCGCGAAGGATTACGATCTCTTTATCATTGCGGATGAGATCTATCAGAACCTGGTTTTCGAGGGGACTCGAACGCGCACCCTTTCCGAGGTGATCGGAGGGGTGCCCGGGATTGCCATGAAAGGAATCTCAAAGGAATTGCCGTGGCCGGGTTCCAGGTGCGGCTGGATCGAGATATACAACCGGGAAAGGGACCCGGATTTCAAGACCTACACGCAGAGCATTCTCAATTCAAAGATGGTGGAAGTCTGTTCCACCACGCTTCCGCAGAAGGTCATTCCTCTGATCTTCGAACACCCTGAACTTGAAGCGTATGTGGGAAAACGGAAGGCGCGCTACAAGCGGATGTCGCAGACCGCCCATAACATACTGAAAGAGATCCCTTCCATTCTGATCAACCGGACGAACGGGGCGTTTTATATGAGCGTCCTGTTCAGGGAAGGCGTCCTTACCCAGAGCCAGACCTTGCCCATCGAAAACCATCAGATCCTGGCACTCATTGAGTCGCTGCTTCAGTCGAACGGGAACATCTCCCTCGACAAGCGCTTTGTGTACTACCTTCTTGCGGCCACAGGGGTGTGCGTGGTTCCCCTCTCCTCATTCAATACGGACTTGCAGGGCTTTCGATTTACGCTCCTCGATCCGGACGAAGAGTCTTTTCTCCGAATGGTGAACACCCTGGCAGAGGGTATGAAGGCATATGTATAGCTTCATCAAAACCGCGCCATCTGAAATTGTCTTTTACAGGGGTTGTTGTAGGCGATTCGCCAGGTGCCGTTGTTGACGTCAAAGAGGGTGCTCCCCAGGGTTTGACCGGCTTCCTCTGTTTGAGCATGGACACAGGGCGAATCCGGCCAATGATCGTGGCTGGAGAGAAATTGCGTCAGCAGGTCCCCATAGACATCGCCCAGCCGGGCTGCATACCCATCCGTCAAACCGGTCAACACCTCGAGGCGCGAGTGGGAATTGGCGTCCTGCACGGAAAAGTTCTCCATGCCAGGCTGGAAGAAATGGTTCGTGTGGGCGAACAGGCCTTCCACTTCCTGAAGATAATATGTGGAAGGCGCCACCTCCAGGCTGACGACCTTTGCTTCGTCTCTCGAAGCGAGGTTGACATGGTAACAATAGGCCCTGTTGTCGATGACGGCCTTTTGGATGGCTTCATCCAGTGTCTGGGCCTCCATAATGGATCGTTCGATGAATGCGAGGGGAATCCCCCCCTCCTTTAACACGGTTCCGGTGATATAGTTGCCGCTGTAGAAAATCCCCGCGTCGTTCATGGCCGGTGCGATGCTCATCAAATTTCCCGGGTAACAGAAGCTGATAAATGACGGCTTCCCCGTGGGATGCGCTTTGACAATGAACATGAGATCGTGAAAGGAATAAAAAAGATCCTCATTGTGGGCCAGATAGACCTTTCCGCCATGGCCGTAGCTGACCGTTGAACACCCATGCATGGGCGTCATGGGGGCATTGGTCATCATGTAAACAAGTTCAGAAAACATATTCATGACCATGAACTTTTCGAACGGCAATCCGAACCCATCGGCCATCCCCTGAAGTTCCTGAATAAATTGAGGGAATTGAGCCTGAACCGCCTCCACGTACTGGGTGTAATACCGCTGCCGATCCGTGTTGATGAAGGCTTCGATCTTGTCCATAAGCTGGGCCTGTGCATCGAACGCCTTCTGAATGCGGTCTTTAAAGGTTGTTCCAATGGCATATCCGATCTCATAATGGCTCCCTGAGACCTCCAGAACAGGAAAATACTTTCCAGGGGCGGCATCCACAGTCATAGTATAGGTGCCGTCCGCATCCGGTGTGGGGGCGACATTGATAAAATAGGATCCTTCTTGAGCGGTCCAGGACAGAGCGCCCATTTCACGGCCCAGGAAGGTCATATTCGAATCGAACAGGGTCAGGGCGTAATTGGCGCCATGGGGTTCCACCGTGAGGGTCACCTCCTGGGGCGAGGCGTCTCCATCAAAGCGGTACCAGTCGGACTTGAAAATCGACACTGTCCCCTTCACCACATCCCCCAGTTTAACCTGCGGAACCTTATCGATCAGATACCCCCGGTATCCGCCGCAATACACTTTTTCCTTCCCATCTTCCTGGACCACCCGGATACTGCTGTCGCTTCGGTTGTTCAGGCCGACGATGAAGGCCGTGTCGTCAGTTGCGGGGATGGCCGCGCTTTGCATGTTATGAATCAGCAGGCCGTCACTCTCTTCCAGCAGCATAAAGGGTTGCGAGAACCAGTTGTCATCCCACGGCACATTATCCAGGACATACAGACCCAGGCGGGCCTTCCAGGGATCGGTAAGACCGGGGGTTGCCATCTTCTGCCCCAGGATCTTGCGAACATAACCCCCATACCTGTATTCATCGGCATTTGAGCCGTCACTCCCGGACTGGACCATGACAAAATAGTTATTGCCGTCCCATTCCATGGTTTTAAAAATGATGGACTCGGTTCCCCCTTGGGGACGCCAGGCGTTGTCGGAGTATGCCAACAGACAGGTCACGGGACTCACGCTGTGTGCATTGATTGTCCAGGTCAATGTACCGTCCCCGTTATCGAGGACTTGATCATATCCATACTTTTTGACGTAGATCCCTTCAATTTCCGATGGGTCGTCTATAGAGACATAGGCGGGCAGGTTTGGCGGCGATGGCGAGATGCCCTTCTTCTCCAGCACCGCATTCTTCAGGCATTCCCGAACCACCCCATACATCATGGGAGAGCCAGTATCCGAATTGGTCAGAACAATGACCCCCAGCTTCTGGTCGGGAAGCATCTCCATCAGGGTCTTAAATTCGTTGGTTCCTCCGCTCTTCATCCAGGCCCGTCCAGCGTATTTCATGACCGGATCGTCCATGGTATCGAGACCCAGGCCCGGCTGAAAGAATGAGTCGATATCGAGAGAAGAACGCTCCGCCTCCCCCAGCATGGCCACAGTTTCCGGCTTCAGCATCCGGGCGCCGTCGGGTCCCACACCGCCGTTGAGAACCATGATCAGGAACCGGGCCATATCCTTGACCGTTGTGAATGCCCCGCCGGTTGCCCCAAAGGTGCAATTGGCCTGTAGCTCGTCCATGGGCACCCCGTTCTGATATCCTTTGGCCAGGTTTTCTTGAATGAGGAAAAGGGACGTGTGCTGCATGCCGAGAGGCGCAAATAGCTCACGGTCCAGATAATTGGGGAATATCTCCCCGGTATGGCCGTTCGTTCTCAGACAGATCTCCGCTGCCAGCACAAAACCGGTATTGCAGTAGACGCCCATCTGCCCCGGCGGATGGCTGGGGTAGTCCGTGCTCAGGTAGTCGAGCAGATAGTCCATATAGGCATCACAAGCCCCCCATTGGTTCCAGGGGTCCCCATACACAAATCCGGCAGTGTAGAGATCTCCGGGGATACCGGAATGATGATTCAGGAGCCTTCGCACCGTGATCCCCTCCATCTGATTCTGAAATCGCGGCAGTAACGTGAACTCAGGGAGAAAGTCCACCGAGGGACTGTCCAGCGAAACGACTCCCTGTTCAACGAGCTTTAACAGGGCCACGGTGGTAAGGGTCTTGGTGCCGGAACCCAGCATATACACGGTATCGGCCGTGGCAGGGACAGCGTTTCCCTTATCGGCCAGGCCGAATCCCCGGGACCAGACGACCCGGTCGTCGCTCACCAGGGCGATGCTGAGTCCGACCGCGTCATGTTTCTCCATTTCGCTTTGAATATAGGCGGATGTCTTTTGGATGGTTTGGTCAAAGACCACGCTGCCCGAGCTTCCCGAGTCGCTGCAGCCCGCAATAATCAGAGCAAGAGATACAAACCATACAAGGGCGACCATCCATTTCCAATTCCTTTTCAAAGCATTCATTCTGTTTCCCTCCCATTGGGTAACGTTCTATTTCGTTTCGAGAGATGGGTTGCCGGTGCGGGTCTCTATTCCTTGAACCCGCCCGGTTTGACCGATGTGATATTTAAATCGGACTATCCGTCTTCTTGCAGCCTGCCCTTGGGTGGCTCTATAAAATGCATAATTCTGGATTTCTTTAGCTTACAGCCGGATCGTATGTCAACGGTAAAACAGACCCCAAAGGGACGACACCCCTATGATGACCCCCAATTCGAACCTCGTCTCCATCCCCTTTGTGAAAACGGGTCGCGGCAACAACCGTGTCGCGCGGTTGATTGTCTCGGTGGGGGAGGGCTGCAAGTGTTGCCGATCTGGTGGAACGGCTGCTGATGGAAGCGGCCGATGGGGGCCGGGAGGCATGTCGCTGGCGCCTCAGAATAAGGGTAATTGGTGAAGTCTTCAAGGGTTCGCGCCCGGATTCAAGCTCCTGACAAGATTCAAATACTCTTTTGATTTGGCTTTGACGAGTTGCCGCAGAAGCTGCTCGTTCTTGCGCAGCGTTGCCGCTGTTTTTTCATCCAACTGCAAAGCCGCAACAAATCCGTTCATATAGGCGATTTCGATGAGTCTTGCATCCCTTTCAGTGATCGAAGCCGAATAGACCGGCGGCAGGTAACATGTCATTAACCAGAGCGTGAGGAACCCCATGAACGCAAGTACGCCCCATTTTCTCCACATGGCATCCCCTCCTTCCTTAGAACTCACTTTAATCGGTTTTGAATGAGGACATTATCTCCTTCAACCGTTTGAATGCAGATGCCTGTTCCGGAATCCCGGAGGAATCAAGCCCACCGATAATTCCATCCAATTCCTGAATGCGGCAGCTCCAACTTTTTTTGAGGCTGTTCACCGATTGAGCAAGGGATTTAAAATCATCCTTTTCCCTCAAGCGGACTTCACCTGACAAATCACCCTTTTCCATTTCCGTCAGCTCTCTTCGGATACGGAAGAGAGGGCCTGCCATCCTATGAGACAGGATAATCCCAAAAACAAGCGTAACCGCCAGGGTAACGGCGATACAAATGAAAACGACAGGCAGAAGGATGGATGCAATGGTTGTCGGTTCTTCCATCGGCGTCGCGATGTCTGAAATCGCCAAAGGAAGGGGTTGCACGATAACCGTCTGTATATCCAGGCTAAAATAGTAGGCGATGGCCAGAAGCGAGAGCGATGCCACAACGATGAGGACCGCGAGCATCACAACCCTTCGAATAAATTGAAATTGAAATTGGGGATCCACAATCATGATATGCCGTTTACAGGCTTGGTCGTTCATTCATTGCCTCCTTTCACAGGCCCCGTTTACCATCCAACATGTTCATGCATCATTGTACCCAAGGCATGTCTACCTATACGGATGCGATTCAGAAAACAGCTTGAGGTTTCAGAAAAACCCTGTCAGATGCCCTCCACACGGATGTCATGGTTAATATTTGGGCAATGCAGGTTTTGCTCCGGCCTGAATGATTCATTGGTCCGACCATCCCAAGCTCGTTAAGCGGGAATGGATTAAGCGCCGCTCACGTCGCACCTGCCCTCAGGGGTGGGGTTGGAGACGGCCGGTTTCAGCATCACGGTGAGAATGAGGCCGGCAATGGCCAGTCCAACCAGGATCAGAAAAATGAGCTGGTAGCTCTGTGTCACATCAAAGACAAGGCCGGCCAGCACTGGACCGACGGACCCGCCCACGGTCCCGGTAAAGGCGACGATGCCGAAAAAGACACCATGGGAGCGAAGGCCGAAGAACTCGGCCACAATGGGCGACATGAGGGTGAAAATCCCGCCGTGGGCAATGCCGTAGATGGCGGCAAAAAGATAAAGCATCCATATTCCCCGGGCCGTACACAGCCACAGCAGGCTGGCAATGAGGAGGATGAGGCAGCCTATCAGACATTTCCGGGTTCCGACTCTGTCGATAGCCATGCCGACACAGAGGCGGCCGACCATGCTGACGCCGCCGATGGTGGATAGGATTCCTGCCGCCTTCAGTGTATCGATCCCGATGTCGGTGGCATGGGCCACGATGTGCACCAGGATGGTGAGCATGCAGAACGCTGCCAGCAGATTGATGGTGCAGAGCATCCAGAACTGCGGGTTGCGGAGGGCCTGCTGAAGGGTGAGGCCGCTCTCGGAATCGGGGCGGTCCCCCGTAGCGGCGTTCATTCGCCCGTCAGGAAACTGTCCCATTTGGCCGGGGTCTCGTCGCAGCAACTGAGCGGCCCCGATGATGAAGATAAGCGCGATGATGCCGATAACCACGGATGCGTTGCGCCACCCCCACTCCATGATAAACAGGCCTGCCAGAAACGGCATCATCATCTGCCCGGCGCCGGTCCCCGCCTTGACAAAACCGGTCATGGCACCCCTGCGTGCGAGAAACCACCTTGCCGTGGTGGTCAGGGGGATGACATCGACTGCGCTCAGGCCGATGCCCCCCACCAGTCCGTAAAAGAGATAGAGTTGCCAGGCCGCGCCTATCTGAGAGAGGAGGAGATAGCTGCAGCCAAAGAAAAGGGCACTGATCGTCATGAGCCCCCGTGGTCCGAATCTGTCGTTCAGGTTCCCCACCAGGATGCCCAGAAAGCCCATCAGGAGAAAGGCCATGGACGATGCCCCGGAAATGGTGGCGCGGGACCAGCCAAATTCCGTCAGCAACGGTTTGAAGAAGACGCCGTAGGCAATATAACTCCCCACGCCGATTCCCTGCACGAGGAGACAGGCCACGACGATGATATAGCCGTAAAAAACCCCGGTCTCGTTTTGTTTGATAGTTGCCGGACGCAATGCGTGGTTGCTCCTAATTCTGACATTAAGCCACCCTGTTTAGCGGTGGATCCGGAAAGGTTCTACCGTTCCGGCGGGTACAGCGGGCTGGAATAATGGAAGAATGGAACGATGGAATATGGGGAAGAGCAGCGGACGTATCGATTGCAAAAAGAGCAAGACATCCTTTGCCCCCATTATTCCAATAGTTCCGTTGCCCAACATTTCAATCGAACCTGTAATCTCCGTGAAATGGCTTTTCGCCCTTTTCAGGGGGCTTCTTTAGACCAGCCGCTGTGCGGATGGAGACTTCACTATTTGACGATCTTCAACATCTCTTTAAATTCAACTGTCCCGGCCCGCTTCAGTATCTGGAAGATGATGGTCTCGGCAGAGGTGATGACGGCCCCGGCCTCTCGCATGAGAGAGAGGCCGATCTGCCGGTTGTCGGCGGTTCGGGAATCCACGGCGTGATGCGGCACGTGGACGGTGTATCCTCTTTCAAGGAGAGAGATGCAGGTCTGAAAAATGCAGATGTGGGTTTCAACGCCCGTCAGGATGATGTTGCGGAGGGTCTTTTCCTCCAGACGGGTACTGAATAGATCGACATTGCAGCAGTCGAAATCGAGCTTTTCAATGGGGCTGTAATGAGGCAGGACTCCCCTCACAGCGGGGACGGTGGGGCCTAACAGCTTAGGATTCTGCTCGGTCAGGATGACGGGCAAGTGGAATATTCGGGCCAGGTGGAGGAGCTTGACGATCCTGTCGCTGACCCTTTCAGGGTTGCCCATGACCTGCATGAGCCTTTCCTGGGCATCGATGATAATGAGGCCGGTGTTTTCTCTGGCGAGCAATGATATCTTCATAATAGGACGGGATATTAGGTCAGGGGCCGCTCTGTTGTCAAGATGAAGATCCGGATTTCCTTCACACCCATGCCTCATGCCTCGCGACTTGACCCTTGCACATGACAATCGCAGCATATCCTTTAGATAATGGGCCGGTTCTGCTATGATGTGAGTAACCGTTCACGGGTTCAAAGGTTCAGGGGTTTAGGGTTGTATCTCGCTTCCTTCCATCCCTGTTTGAAGATCGATATGCCATCAGCGAGCACGCATTCGTCACTTCCAGCCACGGAATTGGCTCTCAAATAGGGCGCTTATTGCCAAATAAATCCTGTGCCAGGTTCGAATCAGGTCGCTGTTGTTGCCCTCAATCTGGAACCCTAAACCCCGAACCTGTGAACGCTTACTGATGTAAAAAGTGTGGAATAGGTGACGGGTTGAATTGGAAGGTCTGTAATCATGGTAATGGAAAGAGATATCGTCACGGAGATAGAAGCGGTCGGCCCGTTGACCGGTGCTGAACTGGTGGAGATAACCCACGGGGACATGTTTCTTTTGTGGCGGAACTGCATGCTTTCGAGAGAACTCTCCGTCCGGACCATAGGCCCCCGATACCTGCGACTGGATCGGAGGATCGAGGGGTTTGCCCGGCTCTCCCCCTCCATTCTGCGGGAGTTCCTGACCTATTCGGTGATCGGGCCGGCCGGGGACCCGGACGCGATTCTTCGAAGGGCGGAGAAGATCCGGGCTCACATCGAGGAGGTGACCCGGTCCAAGTCGGAACTGGCCTATGAGATCCTGTCAGCGGCCGTGGAGCGGTTTGAGGTGATCGGGCTGGTGCGTGAACAGGCAGCGGTCATGATCGCGGGGGATATCGTTTACAACATGGCGCACGATATCCCCCGGCCTGAACGGAGCACGGGCAGGCTGGTCAATGGATCGGATATGGATATTATTATCGTCGTGGGCGATCAATTCCCAAAGGGCCTGATCCCCAGATTGGACGAGGCTGTGTATGAGGAGAAGCAACGGATCCTGATGACGCCCCACCTCAGAGAAGAGATCGACTATATTGTCAAGGATATGGACCGGGTGAGGGAGCAGGTGCGCTTTGACACCTTCAGGCATATGGTAGCCTGCAAGATCCTTCAGGAAGGGGCCTTGCTCTATGGGAGTGAGGACCTATTTCGCACCATCAAGGCGATGCTGAGGGAGACAGGGGTGACGGAAAGACTTGCGGCGCTGGAAGATCGGGCCAGGATCTTTAGAGAAAACGCTGAAAGAGATCTGCTCAAAAGGGATTTTGAAGAAATCAGGCGGGATTGTCAGGACCTCTTCTATCCGACAGAAGAATCGGAGGAGTTTGAATGATATTGGAATCTTTTTTGGTAATCCCGCCCTGCGGGACACCATGCGGAGAAATTGGTGCCTTACCGGTTTGTGGTTTAGTGCGTCCGGAAAATTCCCGGGCTTTGCACCATGCCTTTCTGGTTGCGGTTATGCCAGGCTAGGGCTTAGCCAGCCAGGTCCATGTCTCGGTGCTTGAGCGTGACGTCGCGCTTTTCTCCCTTCAGGGATTCAAAGATCCTTTGTGCGATGGTCACGGATCGGTGACGGCCCCCGGTGCAGCCCAGTGCAATCGTCAGATAGGATTTGCCCTCCCTCTCATACAGGGGGAGGAGATAGTCCAGGAGCCCGAGGTATTTCTCAAGAAACTCAATTGTTTCTGTCCATTTGAGGACGAACTGCCGTACCCTTTCATCCGTTCCATCCAGTTTCTTCAATTCGGGGACAAAGTAGGGGTTGGGGATGAACCGTACGTCGATCATCAGGTCTGCCTCGAGAGGGACGCCGTACTTGAACCCGAAGGAGAGGATGGATATGCGCATCCGATCCGTCTTAACCCCCTGAAGCGCATGTTGAATAATGGCGTCTTTGAGCTGGTGGACCGTCAGTCTCGATGTATCGATAATCCTGTCGGCCATCTCCTTGAGCCCCTTCAACTGCTCTTTTTCAGATCGGATTCTGTCAATCAGGCCGGCGCCGTCGGCAACCGGATGCTGCCTACGGGTCTCGCTGTATCGCTTCAACAGGACCTCTTCCGAACACTCCAGGAAGAGGACGATGAAGTGGTAGCCCTCTTTTCGCAGGGCATGAAAGACCTCCTGGTAGTTTTTGACAAATTCCTTCTGTCTGAGATCCATGCCAAAGGCAAGCTTCTGGATCTCCGAGACCCCCACTGAACGGAGTTCCATGAATTTGGGGAGGAGGAGGACCGGCATGTTGTCCACGCAGAAATAGCCCTCGTCCTCGAGTGAACGAATCGCGACGCTCTTTCCGGAACCGGACAGGCCTGTGATGATGACGATGTTGATATTTTTCATGGGACGGAGTTTCGCAGTTTTGTCTCCTCATGTCAAACAGGATTTGTTTGAGTTGGCAGTTCTCTTTTTGCCTTCCGGGATGATGTGATAAAGGCACCTGTTTGCGATGATGCCGTAAGACCCCGAAAAATCGCTTTACGGCGACACTACGAACGGGGAATACCCAGCATTGCATCGCAAAATGAGAATTGTTAATCGAGCCAATTAACCCTTGACAAGGAATTGAACTCCCTATATAAAGCAGAACCGAGTCAGTAACACAACGGCGTGTTGCTCAAGGAGACGATGGAGTCCACAAACTACAAAGGCTGTAGTATGTGGATTTTTTTGTTTAGACGACCGCAGCAAGTGTGCATCTGAGGAGGAAACCTTGTCGCCCAAGACCGAAAATGACGAGAAGATCAGCCTGTTGATCAAAAAAGGGGTCGAGATTCGCAACCCCCTGATGGTTGATATCGGGGAGGACGTTGCCATCGAGCAAATCTCCGGAAATGGGGTCCGGATCTATCCGGGGTGCCGCATCTATGGCTCGGAGACCGTTATCGCAGCCGGGGCCCGGATCGGCCAGGAAGGGCCGGTGATCATAGAGGACTGCCAGATCGGTCCCAAGGTTGAACTGAAGGCCGGTTATTTCAAGAAGGCGGCCTTTCTGGAAAGGGCCAATATGGGATGGGGAGCCCACGTCCGGGAAGGGTGCATCCTGGAAGAAGAGGCCAACGGGGCCCACTGCGTGGGTCTGAAGCAGACCATCCTCTTTCCTTTCGTCACCCTGGGGAGCCTTATCAATTTCTGCGACTGCTTTATGGCCGGGGGGACCAGCCGGAAAGACCACAGCGAGGTGGGGAGTTCCTATATCCATTTCAATTTCACACCCAGCGGCGACAAGACCACCGCATCCCTGATCGGCGATGTTCCCCGGGGCGTCATGCTCAACCAGCCGGCCATCTTTTTAGGCGGCCAGGGGGGGATGGTGGGGCCGTTGCGCCTGAATTACGGCAATGTCGTCGCCGCGGGCACCATCCTGCGAAAGGATGTTTCGGAGTGCTGCAAGCTGATCATTACCAAGACCTACCGCGCCGGCGTGTTCCCCTTTGTATCGGATCTTTATTCAGGTCTTTCACGCATCCTGGAAAACAATATTTTCTATCTGGCCAATCTGGCAGCCCTGGAGGAATGGTATATCCATGTGCGGCAGTCTTTCTTCCTCGCCCAGGAACTGGGGGATCTGATCTACGCAGGGGTGCTGGACAAGCTGGCATTGGCCAAAAAGGAACGGATCAAACGGCTGCGGGTCATGACGGACAAGATCGAAGCATCTCTTGAAAGGCACGGGGATCAGGACAGCGGCAGGGCCGGCAAGCGGGAACTTTGCGACACGATTGGACGGATCGCTGAATTGTTTTCAGGGGAACTCGCAGGGAAGAGCGGCCTGCATGCAAGGGACGGCTTCTTAGAGGCATTCACGGGTCATCAGAAAGAGAATGGCGGGACCTATGTGGAGACCGTGCAGGGCCTCCCTGCGCGTGTATCTGAACAGGGCACGGCATGGCTCCAGGAGATCGTGGATGCCATATGCCTGAAGGCGTCGGCGTTTCTGCCGTCACTGAACCTATTTAATGATGTAACCCGTGGGGCGCGGTGAAGAAAAGTGTGGAGTGGGAAGTGTGGCGTTAAAAGTTAAGATCGGAATTCTTCATGATCAACTTTAGAGTCTTTGTCTGTAACTTCTCTGCAACGTGCGAAGAAGTCTGCCCGTGGGGGTCTCTGTTTCCCGCCCAGGAGGCGGGACAAAAACCGAATACAGCTCCTGGGGACGGCAGCAGGGCTTTACAATACAGTCTGTTCCAGCCCCAAGTACAGCCTTTCATGGGACGGGATGTCCTTGCTGCCTTTCCGTAAACATTATTCGGAGCCCGGGGGCGGCCGCCGAACGATACGACCGCATTTTGTTGCAGCTCTTGAGCAGAGACCCCCACGGGCGTCCAGAACGCTTCCGGGACTTGGGTGAAACCTTTTGGTTGCGGCTGTTAGGGCGCCTTAGGCACTTCAAACTCGTCACTTCAAATTTGACAAAACAGTATCCAGCATCCAGCATCGATCAACGAGGAGGAATATCAATGGGAAAATTATTCGGCACAGACGGGATCCGGGGAGAGGCCAACCGCTATCCGATGGATGCCATGACGGCCTTTTCCGTGGGCCAGGCCGTGACCCACCTGTTCAGGAACGGCGACCACCGGACCCGGATCATTATCGGCAAGGACACGCGCATCTCCGGCTATATGCTGGAAAGTTCCCTGGAGGCGGGGATTACCTCCATGGGGGGAAACCCCTATCTGGTGGGCGTGCTCCCCACGCCGGGAATCGCCTTCATCACCCAGAGCATGCGGGCCGATGCGGGGATCGTGATATCGGCCTCCCACAATCCCTACCAGGACAACGGCATCAAGATCTTCTCCGGGGCCGGGTACAAACTTTCCGACGAAAAAGAGGCCGTGATCGAGGACCTTATGCTCAAGGGGCGGCTTCCCGAGATGACGCCGCCTGCCAAAGAAATGGGTCGCGCCAGGCGCATTGAGGATGTCCTTGGCCGATACATCGTCTTTATCAAGAATACCTTTCCCCGAAGGCTGTCCATGGAGGGGATGAAGATTGTTATTGATGCGGCCAACGGCGCCACATATAAGGTGGCCCCGGCTGTTTTCGCCGAACTGGGGGCCGATGTGGAGGTCATTCACAACACCCCTGACGGGCTCAATATCAATGACAATTGCGGGTCTCAATATACGGAGGATCTCGAGAGACGCGTAAAGGAAAAGGGCGCGGCCGTGGGCCTGGCATTTGACGGCGACGGCGACCGTTTGATTGCCGTGGATGAAAAGGGACGCAAGATTACCGGGGATCAGATCCTGATCATCTGCGCGAAGGTTCTAAAAGAATATGGACAATTGACGAATGATCTTCTCGTCAGCACCATCATGAGCAACATCGGCCTGACCGTCGCCTGCAAGAAATATGGATTTGCCCATCATGCCTCCAAGGTGGGGGACCGATACGTTCTGGAGGATATGCAGCGGCTGGGCGCGGTGATCGGCGGCGAGGAGTCGGGCCACATGATCTTTCTCGACCATCATACCACCGGCGACGGCATCCTGACGGCCATGCAACTGATTGCCGCCATGGTCAGTGAAGACAAGCCCCTTTCCGAACTGGCGGCGTTGATGGATGTATTTCCCCAGAAGCTGATGAATATCGAGGTCACAAACAAACCGGACATTGCTTCAGTGCCGCAGGTAATGAAGGTCATTCAAGAGGTGGAGGCACGGCTTGGGGATGAGGGAAGGGTCTTGGTCCGCTATTCCGGGACCCAGAACGTATGCCGTGTGATGGTCGAGGGACCGTCCGACGATGTGACTGAAACCTATTGCGCCCAGATCGCCGAGGTGGTAAAGACCGCCCTCAATTGATTTTGGCGGTTATTCTGTAAACTCACCGTATTGACAAGGAGGCGCCGCGTGCCTATCACCGTGTTTATTGCCAAAAACTTCAATCATATGAGCGAGGTGGCGACGGAGATCGTCAAAGAGCGGATCATCCGTGTGCTGGAACAGAAAGAGGCGTTTGTGCTGGGACTGGCAACGGGGAGCTCGCCCACCGGCGTTTACAGGCGCCTGGCCAGGGCGGCCAATGCCGGTGAATTTGACAGCGACCGGATACGCAGTTTCAATCTGGATGAATATGTGGGTCTTCCCGGAGAGAATGCTCAGCAGCGGATGATGCACCCGGAGAGCTACTGCTATTTCATGATCCAGGAGTTTTTCAGCCTTTTGAAAGACAAATTCGTTGAGACCGCTGTTCCTTTCGGGACCTTGATTGATCAAAAAGAACTTGTGCACCATCTTAATGCCCATCCCGATGACTGGAGCGAGTCAGGCGCCGATGCAGGCAGGTCTGTTGTCATCAAACAGAGGCCCGAATCAGAATACCTGGCATGGGTCCGAAAAAAGGTGCTGGATGCGTATGCACGGAAGATCAAACAGGCGGGCGGCATTGATTTGCAGATTATCGGCGTGGGCGGACGCGGCCATGTCGCATTTCACGAGGCAGGGATCCCCTTCAAGGGAAGCCGGGTCATGTTGGTGAAGTTGGATGACAATACCGTGGAAAATGCCGTTGCGGACGGGCATTTCGCCTCGAAAAAGGATTCCCCCCGCTATGCGGTGACCATGGGGGCTGAGCTGGTGTACCAGGCGCGCACCGTGGTCCTGCTGGCAGCGGGCGAACGCAAGGTCGCGGCCGTGTCCGAATCGCTCCTGGGTGAGCCGACCCCGGACGTCCCGATTTCATATGGTCAGATATATGGAAAGGGCGGGGGCAACCTGGTTTATGTGGTGGACAGGATCGTCGGAAAGCCGCTTCTTGACAACGGCAAGGCCCTTAAACAGAAGGGGATCCATATCCAGAAGGTCACATAAGCCGCGCTGATGCTGGATCCTAAATGCTTGAAACTGGGTACTTGTTTCCCAACGGTACCCTCCACGCTTCTCTTGGGTCCGGCCCCCGGCGTCTTAGTTGGCCTCCAGGAAATATCTTTTCATCTTTTCGTTGACCTCTGCCAGGGTCTCCTCCAGCCATAGGACGTCGGCCATGCTGAGCCGTCCCGTCTTGGTGGTCGATTTGGAGCCGTCTTTTTTGGTATAGATCCGGGGACCGATCTGTAACTTGGGTTCGCCCTCGCCATACCGGCATATGGAGATCCGGAGTCCGGTTTCCTCATTTTCCCACGTGTCCAACACCTGGTCTTTGCTTGCGTCGTACGCCATCTATCTCTTCCTTGTGTGAAATTGGTTTCTTGAGACGGTTGGGTTTGTTCTTTAATTATTTTGCCCTGAATTATTTTGCCGATTCCCAGCCGAACTCTGCGGCCTCGCCCAGCTCCTCCTCTATCCTGAGAAGCTCATTGTATTTGCATATCCGTTCGGTCCTGCAAAGGGACCCGGTCTTTATCTGACCGGTGTTTGCGGCAACGGCCAGATCAGCGATAAATGTGTCTTCTGTCTCGCCGGACCTGTGCGAGATCACCGCATTCCATCCAACGGTGTGGGCCATCCGGATCGCGTCCAATGTCTCCGTGAGGGTCCCGATCTGGTTCAGTTTGATGAGGACCGCATTGGCGGCCTTTTCCTTAATCCCTTTGGCGATCCGCCGGGTGTTGGTGACAAAGAGGTCGTCTCCCACTATCTGGATGCGGCTTCCCAGTTTTTCGGTCATCTCGGTCCAGTTTTTCCAGTCGTTTTCGGCGAGGCCGTCTTCAATGGAAACGATGGGGAAGCGGTTGACCCAGTCTTCATAAAAGCGGATCATCTCCCCGCCGTTCCGCACGGATTGATCCGATTTTTTGAAGACATAATTGCCCTTCTGGTAAAACTCGGACGAGGCCGGGTCCAAAGCCAGCACCACGTCTCTGCCAGCCCTATAGCCTGCGGCCTTGATGCCAGCCAGGATCATCTCGATGGCCTCCTCATCCGATTTCAGGTTGGGTGCAAATCCGCCCTCGTCGCCCACTGCGGTGCTGAACCCCTTATCCTTCAAGACGGCGGCCAGGGAATGGAAGACCTCGGCGCCGATTCGCAGGGCATCCCTGAATGTCTTTCCCCCGATGGGCATGATCATGAATTCCTGCATGTCCACGTTGTTGGCCGCGTGGGCCCCGCCATTCAGGATGTTCATCATGGGCATGGGAAGGCGGCAGGCGTTGGTCCCGCCGATATATCGGTAGAGAGGGATGAACAGGGAATCCGCAGCCGCCCTTGCAACGGCCAGGGAAACGCCCAGGATGGCGTTGGCGCCCAGCTTCCCCTTGTTGTCGGTCCCGTCCAGCTCGATCAGGGTCATGTCAATGAGACGCTGATCCGTGGCGTCCATGTCCACCAGCGCGGGCGCGATGATGCCGTTTACGTTTTTGACTGCATCCTCGACGCCCTTGCCGTTGTATCGCTTCTTCCGCTTATCACGTAATTCCACGGCCTCGTATTTGCCGGTTGAAGCGCCCGAAGGGACAGCCGCCCTCCCGAAACTTCCGTCGCTTAATCCCACCTCCACCTCTACGGTGGGATTGCCCCTGGAATCCAGTATCTCCCGTGCCGCAATTGCCTCGATTCTTTCCATATCGCCCTCCCAAATAGATAAATGTCTCACACAGAGGCACAAAGCACACGGAGAAGAAATGAATTCATCGTTCTTTGTGCCAAAAAACATGGGAACCCTGTGGCCCATGGATGAGGGATTCAGAGTACCCGATCAGCCAGTTTAAACTATAAGCAATTCAACCGTTCATAGCAAGGGGAAAACAGGAGGGAGGCGTTCCCGGCAGGGGGCGGGGTGTGGGATTGTGAAGGATGGCCAGGATCACTGGGTCATGCTATTTTTTAAAAATGAGCGGCTTGGGTTCGTAGTGGCCGGCTTGAACTTCTTTCCAGAAGGTCTCCTGGTCCTTTTGCCACTCGGACCCGAAGGCTTTTTCAAAGAATCCTCCCAACCGCTTGAAGAGTTGTTGCCATCCGGGCTTGTGGCTGAGGGTGAGCACATCCTCGAGAAACGGGGCGATCTCACCCAGTTTCTCCTTGGGGATATAGGCCCTTGCCCCCATCTCAATGGACTTTTTGAGGGCTTCCGGGCTCAGGGCGTGCGCCGTCAGCATAACCGTCGGGAAGCCGAGGGATACCGAGGCGTTGAGCAGATCGAATCCGCGAACGCCCATGATATCGAGGATGACGAGATCGTAGCTCCAGGACCGGATCAGATGATAGGCCTGGTTGTAATCGGTTGCCGTATCAATGAGGATGCCCTCATACCCCTCAAGCTGTTCCTTGAGGGTTTCGAGAACATCCGGCTCGTCGTCCACGGCCAGAATGCGTGTATGCTTCAGCGGGCTTTCCCCCATGACATGCAAGCTCCTTTTCAGGTTTTATCCGTGCGATAAGACAATACTCCCTTATCCCTTTTTCTTTTCCTTTTGAAGCCGCCGGCGCTCCTCATCCCTGATTTCCCTCCTGAGCAGCTTACCGACCTTGGACTTGGGAAGCATATCGCGGAATTCAATATAGCCCGGCACCTTGTAAGAGGCCAGGTGCTCCCGGCACCATCGAATCAGTTCGGCGCCGCCCACGCCCCGGGCGTCTTCCTTAAGGACCACGATAGCCTTGATCCGTTCACCCACCTTGGGGTCAGGGATCCCGACCACGCAGGCCCCGATGACCGTGGGGTGATTCTGAAGCACGGCCTCCACCTCGGATGCGGAGACCCGATAGGCCTTATGTTTGATGATGTCCGCGGATCTCTCCACATAGATCAGCTCCCCATCTTTGTCCTCTTTCACAAAATCGCCCATTCGATAATAGGTCTTCCCGTCGATATTCACATACGCCCGTTCGGTTTCGTCCGGCTTGTTCCAGTACATCTTCACCGTGTAGGGGGAGGTCACCAGAAGCTCGCCGGTTTCTCCCTGGGGCACCCTTTCCAGGGTCTCCGGATCGACCACGATACACTCCCTGCTTTTGAGAGGAAGGCCGATGCCGCCCGGCTTGAGTTCTCTGTCGATGCGGCTGTAGGTCACATGCCCAGCCTCGGTCGACCCGTATACCTGATAGATGGGAAAACCGGTATAGGCCTTCCAGCGCTTGAAGACCTCCAGGGGAAGCATGTCCCCCCCGCAATAGCAGTACTTCAGCGAACTCAGATCGTATTGATCCAGCCGGTCGTTTTCCAGTATCATCCGGTAGAGGGCCGGCACGCCTAACAGCCAGCGGACCCCGTGGCGGTGAACGGATTCGAGGATGGCATCCACCTGGGGCATGGGCATCAACACGGTCTTATTCCCCTTGTTCAGACCAAGGGCCATGAAGAGTCCCAGTGCCATGATATGGAATAGGGGGTTCACCGCGATATAGACATCCTCCCCCTCCTTCAGGTATTTTCCGGCCACGTCTTCGGTCACATCGTTGACATAGGAAGTCATCCCGATATGGTTGCCCGGCACCCCCTTCGGAAAGCCGGTGGTCCCCCCCGTAAATAGAATATAGGCAAGGTCTTTCCGTGGGTCCAGTTCGACCTTCTCCTTGAGAGGAGCGTGTTTGAGAAGGGATGAGAAGGAATGGACCCGTTTGTCCTTGTCTACCTTTCCATTGGGTATCTTGTCGAAGAGGACGCCCAAATATCGTTTCCAAAAAGGGAGGATATCCACCAGATTGGTCACAATGGCACGTTTCAGCCCGGTGGTGGAGAAGGTTTCCTGGATGTAACAGAAATTGGTATCCAGGCATATGACGGTCTCCACGCCCGCATCCTTGATCATATATTCGATTTCAAACGATGTGTAGATGGGAGAAACCGGAACAAGCACGGCCCCCACCTTCTGGATGCCCAGAAAGGCGATCACCCATTGGGCGCAATTGGAGACATAGATCATGACCCGATCGCCCTTCTTGACCCCCATATCCGCCAGTGCCCCGGCGAAGCGCTCGCTCAGGTCCCGAAGTCGCGCGTAGGTGAACCGTTCACCCAGGTACACGATGGCCGTCCTGTCCGGATATTTCTCGCTCATCCGGTCGAACCGGGTAAAGGTTACCTCATTTTCCCAATCATCCTGGCTTCTGTTCATAATCCCTCAAAAAAGATCCTCACACAGAGACACGGAGACACAGAGATTTTATTGTACAGATAATCCCGCCCACAGATTGTCCCGATGAAACAAAAAAAGAGGGTTTCATGGGGCAGGCGCAGATTTCACAGATGCTCATTACTCAACCCTCTCATTTCTCTCCGTTCCGCGTTCCGAGCTCCGCATTCCGCGTCCATTATTGATTCCTCAATTCCCTAATTCCCCAATCCTACACCCCGAAATAGGCCGATCGGACATCCGGATTGTCCATCAACTCATCCCGGGTCCCTTCCAGCACGGCGGCCCCGTTTTCGAGGATAAAGGCATAGTCCACGATCGGAAAAACCGGCCTCGCATACTGTTCCGTCACCATGATGGAAATGGACGTCTCATCCCGGATCACCCGGGTGGCGCGGACCAGCGTGGCCTGTATCAAAGGGCTGAGGCCCATCAACGGTTCGTCTAAGAGAAGGAGCTTGGGCTGGGCCATTAACGCCCTGCCAATGGCCAGCATCTGCTGCTCGCCCCCGCTTAGAAAGCCGCCGATCCGTTTCTTGAGCCGTTCCAGGGCCGGGAACAACCGAAACACATAATCGAGCGTCGCTTTGGCCTGGGACGGCGTGGCCAAATAGCCGCCGATCCGGAGATTTTCAAGGACACTGCTCTCACTGAATATCCTGCGCCGCTCGGGACACAAAACAATCCCTTTTCTGGCCCGCCGGCTCGGCTTGAGCCCCATGATATTCTCGCCCATGTAAGTGATATTCCCGAGGACCGTGATCCGTTCACCCCCCGCCATCAGCTCTTTTTTCCGGATATCCTCCATGATCCCGGAGATGGTATACATCAGGGTGGATTTGCCCGCGCTGTTGGCCCCGAAAACCCCCACGATCTCCTTATCCTTGCACCTGATATGGACGTTGTTGAGGGCCAGCATGTTCTCGTAGAAGACCATCAGGTCGGCTGCATCAAGCATAGGTCATGACCTCCTCCACCTCTTCCGATCCGAAATAGGCCTCTTTGACGCTCTTGTCGGCCATTACTTCGTCAGAGGTGCCCTCCACGAGTTTCTCACCGAAGTTGAGGACCATTACCCGGTTGGCCACACGGAACAGCTCTCTTAATCTGTGTTCGATCATAATGAGGGTGATCCCGTCCATCTGAAGTCGTTCAATAAGGGGGACCATGCTGGCGATCTCGCTCATGCTGAGTCCTGAGAAGACCTCGTCGCACAAGATCAGCTCGGGCTTAACGGCCAGGCAGCGGGCCAGTTCCAGCCGTTTCAGGTATCCGGTAGGAAGGGTGGAGGCCATCTTGTAGGGGACATAGGAGTCCCGCTCAAATCCGATCTCTTCCAAGATGTCGATGCCGACGGTGTTGCGATCTCCCAACTTGCCCCCGCCCCTCCATCCGCCGGTCCGTCTGGCCCGTGGAGAAAAGAGCGGGATCACCAGGTTTTTGTAAGCAGGAAGGGAGTAATAGGGCCGCATAATCTGAAAGGTCCGGGTGACCCCCATATCCGCGATCTTGTGGGCCGGTTTCCGGGTAATGTCTTTTCCCTTGAACCGGACGTTTCCGGAGGTCATCTTGACGAAACCGGTGATACAATTGACCAGGGTGGTCTTGCCGGAGCCGTTGGGGCCGATGATGCCCAGGATTTCCCCCGGATACACGTCAAAGCTGACTCGGTTCAGGGCCAGGATGCCGCCGAATGCCTTGGTGAGCTCCCTGGCTTCGAGTATCGGTTTTTCGCTCATACGTTGACCCACCTCTGGAACTGATGATACTTACGTTCACCGTAGACCATGATTCCTTCGCTCCGAAACACCACAAAGCCGACCAGTATCAGGGAATAAAAAACGATGCGCAGGGTCCCGAATTCGCGAAGCAGTTCGGATATGGGGACCAGAATGATGCACCCCAATACCGGTCCCACCAGGGTGCCTGCGCCGCCGATGACTGTGGCCGCTATGGGGAGGATGGAAAAATCGAGGGCAAAGAGGGAGATGCCGGCCCACATATAGATATGGACCAGGCAGGCCCCGCCCAGGCATCCCATGGCCGATGCGACGAACACGGCGATTGCCTTGTAAAAGGAAACGTTCATCCCGGATGCCCGCACCGCCTGGTCATTGTCCTTGACCGCCCGGAAGACCAGGCCGAGGTCCACATTGACCAGCCGTCGGGTCCCGAAGAGGAACAAAAGGACCAGGGCGATCACGGCGTACTGTTCCAGCCACCGGTTGGCGAAGCTGTCCACGCCCATGATGCCGTCCGTCCCCCCAAAGATATCCAGGGCCTCGATGATCCTGGCCAGGACCAACGGGTACATGAGCGTCACAATCGCAAAATAGACGCCTCGCAACGGAAGGCAGGGGAGGAGAAGGACCGTGCAGATCACGGCGCCCAACAGGGTGGCCGCGGGTACGGTCACGATGGGAGGAAGTCCCAAAGACGTATTGAGGATGGCCGCGATATATCCTCCGACCCCCACAAAGAAGGCCCCGCCCAGGCAGACGAGGCCCAGATAGTGGGCCAAAAAATCGAAACTGAGGGCCAGGAGGGCGTAGATGCAGACAATGGTGATGACCCGTTCCCAGTACATCCCGGGCATCACCAGGGGAAGGATCAGCATTCCCACAATCAGCACCAGCCTCGGCATGGTGAGATAGGCCAACTCCCGCCACGACATGAGGGCGTACAGCCCATCGGACCGGACCTTGATGCCCCGATCCAGCCTTTCCCTGCGACGTTGTTTACTGTTTCCCATGTAAATCCCTACCCCATACGGATTGCAAAATAATTTAGGACAAAATAATTAAAAGAATATTAACTATCTGTATGGATTCTATCCGCTATAACCCTCCGCTATAACCCTGCAACTTTATACATTTTGGTTCACTTTAGGCACTTTAGGCACTGCTGTTCACACCCTTTCCTCCAGTTCCTTTTGCATGCCGAACAATCCGGATGGCTTGAGGATGAGCGTGAAGATGATGGCTAACAGGGCGACCACCATCTGATAATGACTTCCCAGGTAGACCACTGTCAGGATCTGGGCAAAGCCGATCAGAAAGGCGGCCAGAACCGCACCCATCCAGCTTCCGAGTCCTCCCACAATGCATACGGCAATGGCCAGGATGAGCACGTTGTACCCCGATTCCACCACGATGTTGCCCAACGGGAGGAGGAGGGTCCCTGCGAGGCCGGCCAGCATGGCGCCAATGGCCATGGCCACCACGGCCATCAGATCCGAGTCGATCCCGAGCATGAGGGCGGCCCGTTCATCCTGGGCCATGCCGCGCAGGGCCAGGCCGATCCGGGTATAATGCGTAAAGGCCCAGAGGCCCAGGACGATCAGGGCGCCGAGGCCCACCACCACGATCCGCTGAAAATCAACCGGGATGCCGCCGATCATGACGCTCCCCTCAATAAAGGGCGGAAGGGTATAGCTCATCCCCTTGAAGCCGCCCCACCGCAGACCCTCCAGGATGGCTAATCCGATGGCGTAGGAGGCGATAATCTCGGAAATGGCCATCCCCCTGACCCTAATCAGGACAAACTGATAAAGCAATGCCCCCAATGCCCCGATAAGGACCATGGTGATCAGGATGCTGAGCGTGTAATGAAGCCCGAGGCTGTTTAGAAAGGTCCACGTGATAAAGCCGCTCAGCACGTAAATGGCCCCATGGGCAAAGTTGGGAACACGGCTGATCCCGTAGACCAGGGCGAACCCCAGGGCCATCAGGGCCAGGGCGATGCTGTTGATGGTGCCGTAAATCAGAATATCCATTCCTCAATCCCATCCGCAGATTTCACAGACAACAATTCGTGAATTCCTCAATTACTTCTTCATCCATGGCGGCAACTGGATCTCTCCCTTGGCAATCGACTTGGGAAAGACAACGACCCTTTTTCCATCCTGCCACTGAATGATGCTCCCAACAGCCCCTTCCTTGGGGTCAAAGCTCGGGATGATCTGATGGCCCTTGGGGTCGAAACGAATGCGTCCATAGACGCCCATCATATCTGTCTTCTCCAATGCAGCGACGACCTTATCGGGAGCCAGTGATCCGGCACGTTCAATGGCATCCTTGAGCACATATATGGCCATATAGCTGCTGGAACTGCCCAGGCCCTCGGGCTCGATGCCCCATTTCTTGGTGTAGGCATCGTAAAACTTCATGGTCCAGGGCGTGGCGTCGCTCGGGGCATTACCGGCATTAACCACATTGCAAAGGGTATACTCCCCTTTTCCCTCCGTGGCCTTCCAGAAACCGGGCTGTTCCGCCGCAGCCAGGGTGGAACCGAAGGGGAGGGCTGGCACCTTCATGTCATACCATTGTTTCAGGAGAATGGAACTTTCCGGCATGTCCATCCAGATGTTGAGGATCTGGGCGCCGGCCTTCTTCGCCTTGATCAAACCCATGGAAAAATCTGTGGTCCCGGTGGGATAGATCTCCGTACCCAGGACCTGCCATCCCTTGTCGGCCGCCACCTTGCCGAGGACTTGCCCCCCGCCCCGGGCATGGGCCACGTCCTGCACCATGATAAAGACCTTATCCAGACCGTATTTGTCCTTGATTTCCTGGAAGCAGGCGATGATCTCCTTGACCAGCTGCACGGCTTCCCCATGGATCCGAAAGCAGTACTTGAACTTGTCATAGTCCTTGGCCACCATGGCATGAAATTTGGGGGTCAGAAAGCCTGTCGTAAAAATAGACACCTTCTTATATTTGGAAAGCAGGCTCATGGCCGCAAGGGCCGCCTCGGACCGGACGGGACCGCCCACGAGGAAATCCGCCTTCTTCTCAAGGATCAGTTTTTCAACGGCCAGAAGGGCCTCGCTCACAGGCACGCCCGGTTCCAGATCCCGGGTGTCCATGATCTCCACCTTGAAAGGCCGCTTGACGCCTCCCACGTTGACGCCTCCCGCGGCGTTGATCTCATCCACCGCCAGCCGGATGGCCCTGTCCGCATCCCACCCGTACAGATAGGCGGTCGAAAGGGGACAGCCAAGGGTTATCGGCTCTTCAGCCAGGGCATAGGTCCCGGGCAGAACCAGAAAAACCGCCGCCAGCAGGGCCGCCAAGATTCCAATACCTCTCATTTTCATGTCCATTCCTCCTTTTTTTGCCCTTCATCCCTGGGGTTTGTAATAAGGAAGATCCGTCTCATGGGATCGTCTCGCGACCGTATGGAAGGATCTTCCGCAATGACTGGATAGCGACAGATCGGCAGCGCGCCCTTTCCCTGTCTTTCAGGATGTGGATCGTTGTGCCGATGGTCGCCTCCATACCTCGCCAACCATTGAGCAAGGATCATGCCGTGGTTGAAGGCCTGACCAACCGTTTTTGGAAACGAGTTCAACTAAGCGAAATATATAGAATATATTTCTATTCGGCCATAAAGGGGAAATGGGGAAAAGACGAAAACCGATGAAAGAATGTTTCAGGAGGGGAAAGGTATTTTCACAGGGTCCATGCGGCCGGCCCTCCCATTTCAGGTAAATGCGCTGTCGGTTGGCGGGGTAATTCCGTATTTACGGATTTTACTCCGAAGGGTGGGCATGGAAATGCCGAGGGCCTGTGCCGTCCGGGTCCGATTCCATCCCAGTTGGCTGAGGGTCTTCTCTATATGTTCCTTCTCGATCCCGTTAAGGGAAGCGGGCGAGAGATTGGCCGATACGGAGGGCTCGTTCATGCTCAGGGTCCGTTCGATTTCGTCTAAAAGGAGCACGCGTCCGCGTGCCCTCACCACGGCTTCGACCAGGACGTTTTCCAGGTCTCGCACATTTCCCTTCCAGTGATGGGCCATGAGCCGGTCGATCACGCCGGTCTGAAGCTTGTTGACGTCCGTTTCCAGTTCCATGTTGATTTTGTGGAGAAAATGATTGACGAGTTCCGGGATGTCCGAGAGCCTTTCCCGCAGGGACGGGACCTGAAGGGTGACGACCCTCAATCTGAAAAAAAGGTCTTCCCTGAATTCACCCCGGCGGACCATGTCCGACAGGTCCCTGTTGGTGGCCGCTGCGATCCGGCACCTGGAGAGGAGAGGTTCATGGCCCCCGACCCGGGTGTATTCACGCCGCTGAAGAAAGCCCAGAAATTTTCCCTGAAGACCGAGAGGGAGTTCGCCGACCTCATCCAGGAACAGGGTTCCCGATCCGGCCAGTTCGATTTTCCCCTTTTTCCTGTGGATGGCGCCCGTGAAGGCCCCGGCTTCGTGCCCGAAAAGTTCGCTTTCCAGCAGATTCTCGACCACTGCCGCACAATCCAGGGTGATGAACGGTTCATCGCAAAAGGGGGAGTTCGCATGAATGACCCTCGCGATAAGCTCCTTTCCCGTTCCGGTTTCTCCCTGAATCAGAACCGTGGCGCGGTTCTGGCAGAGAAGCCCGATCATCTTGAAGATATCCCGCATGGTCTCGCTCTTGCCGATGATGACCTCCTGGTTCCGGGGGCTTTTCTCTTTTTTTAGGACAGGGCTCTCTCGATCCGCCTCCAGGATGCGCAGTGCCCGGTTTACGGACCTCTCCACCTCGTCCGCGTCCAGGGGCTTATGGATATAGTCATAGGCCCCTCTCTTCATGGCCTGGATGGTGGTCTCCATGTCATGAAATGCGGTCATCATGATGACCTTTGCGCTGCACCCATTCCCTTGCACCCGGTCCAACACATCGAGGCCGTTCATATCGGGGAGACGGATGTCGAGGATCAATACGTCCGGATCTTCTTTATTAAATTTGTCAAAACCCTCGAGTCCGGAAGAGGCTGTGTAGACCGTATGACCCTTTTCCACTAAAAACATCTCCAGGGATTCAAGAATGGAGTGCTCATCATCCACTATGAGAATCTTGCCCATGCATTCCTCTCGCGGGTATAAAGATGTGGAAACACGCTCCGCACGGATATTGACGCGACCTGTTCTCAACCTCGACCCAGCCGCCATGAACTTCCAGGATGCGTCGGGCGTTGCCGAGGCCCAAGCCCGTTCCTTTGCTTTTGGTGGTGAAAAAGGGTTTGAATATTTCCGACAGGCATTCCTGGGAAATCCCGGGGCCCTGGTCCTCGATGAGGACCTCCACCCTCGGTTTTCCTCCGTCCGGATGAAAGAGCGTCGTCACATGGATGCTTCCCTCCTCAGGGGAGGCCTCGATGGCATTGAGCAGCAGATTGATGAAGGCCTGTCCGAGCTTTTCACTGTCCCCCATAATATCGGGGATGTCCGATCCGTAGGAGGTCATCATCGAAAGCATCTTTTCCATAAACTTCATCTCGAGGAGTTCCAGGCAGGAGTCGAGAATGGCGTTGATCTGACAATGGGCGAACTCCACTTGAAGGGGTTTGGCAAAATCGAGAAGTTCCGTGAGGATACGCTCCAGACGCATGACTTCCCGAACGGAAATATCAATACGTCGTTGATCGTTGCCCCTGAGCTGGGCGTTTCGGTTGATGATCTGGAGATTCATCTTGACCGCGGACAAGGGATTGCGGATCTCATGGGAAAGGGATGTGGTAATCTGGCCGATATAGGCCATCTTTTCAGCCTCGCGCATACGCTGGTCCATCTCGATCCGCTCGCTGATATCGCGGCACAGTCCGATGCTCGAGACCTTTCTCTCATACCGGGCGACCTTGGTTGTGATTTCCGTGGGGTAGCTCCTCCCTTCCTTGCTTACCCTGAGATATTCGAAGGAGGTCGGGGCCGAGCGCCCGAGGATGCTCTTGGCATAGATATCGGCCACCTTTTGCCTGCTTTCGGGATCCACGAACGCATGGAACTCCCTGCCGATCACCTCATTCAGGGGATAGCCGTGCATTTCACAAAAGGTCTTGTTGGCAAAGACAATGATTTCATCCTGGATCACGAAATAGCCTTCGTTGATCTCTTCCACCAGGGTCTTGTATTTCAGCTCGGATTCCCTCAGGTCGGCGGTTCGGGCCTTGACCTCCTCTTCAAGTCTCTGGTTGTGCTCGAGAATCCCCTTCTCGTGCATGTCCTGAAAGTGATCGCTGAAACGGTGAATCGTGTAGGCCAGGCATTGGTTGATCTTTTCCACGTTTTCCTGAAACTCGTGGATCGTGGCTTCTTTGGCCAGGAGAGGGATGGCGATAATGCGGTACAGCTCAAAGGCCTTCTGCACGTCCGAGAGGAGAAAACCGGCCTCAAGCCGCATCTTTGTGATCTTATCGATAAATTCATTGATGTATCGGAAATCGTTGTAGACGAGAACGTGGTGATTGGCGTCAAATGCCTCGGACACCGTTCCCATCAGCTCCTGCAAAGGTCTGGATGCATATTGCTCTCCTACCTTTTGATGGAGCTTCTCAGCCCATTGCCGGAGAATGAATGGGCGGTTTCGCTGGTGAAATTCGGCAAGACTGAACCCCATAGGGTCTCCAGGATATGAGTGTCGAAGGGGCGTTATGCGGCCTCTGACCGCCGATTGGGAAACGTCTCAAAGGATTCAAGCCCGAAAGCATACGCCCCTGGTTCAGGCCCTTCTCCCTGGGTCGGCTCCCGGGCCGGGATCCGGACGGGGACGCCGGGACGCTGGAGGAGAAGGGAGGCAGTTGACAGACGCTTGCTCCTCGGCAAAAGACGATATCGGAGTCGGACTTGGGTGTCAAGACAAATGGGGTCGCCCGATAGGTACGCCGGATCAGCCCCTATTGACCCGGGCTCTGAGGCGGTGCGGGCGGACGTCTGTCAAACCATGGTCGGGCCTGCTCCAATTGCCTTGCCAGTCTAAAGAGGGTGCTTTCCTCGCCGAATCGCCCGATAAAGTGAGAGCCGCAGGGAAGACCGTCCGGGGTCCAGTAAAGGGGGATGGACATGGCGGGCTGGCCGGTGAAGTTGGCCAATTGCGTAAACGGCGTCTCCGACAGGCTCTTGATGGCCATCGTGTCCATCATGCCGGACAGTCTTACCAGCCGGCCCAGACCCAGGGCGTTGATGGCCTTCAGGGCCAGGACTTCGGCGGGTTTCGGCGCCAATTCTCCGATCATAACCGGCGGGCATGCCAGTGTCGGCGTCAGGTACACATCATATGTCTGATGGAAGCGGCCCATGATCCTGGCGGCCTTTCCCCACTCCCGCATGGCCTTCACAAAATGGCCTGCGGAATAGGTCCGGCCCATGAGTCCCAGTGTCCACGTAACGGTCTCGAACGCGTTCCTCCGTGCCTTTCTTCCCGATATCTCTTCCCATGCGGCCATGTCCGCGGCCACTTCGCCGAAGTACAGGGTGAGATAACTCATGGCCAGGGCCGGACCGTCGATCTCGGGCGACGCCTCCTCCACATCATGCCCCAGGGTTTCCAGCAGGCGTGCCGTTTCTTTCACCGCCTTGACGCACTCGGGATGAACCGGGGTATGGATGGGTGAACGGGTGGTAAAGGCGATCTTGAGCTGCTCCGGGTCCCGGTCCATCTCTTCCAGAAAGGGTCTTTCCGGGGGCGGCAGGATGAAGGGCGCCCCGATGTCAGGACCCTGGGTGGCGTCCAGCATGGCCGCGCTGTCCCTCACGGTCCGGGTAATGACGTGCTCGATTACCGCCCCCTGCCAGACGGCGCCCGCCTCCGGCCCGCTCGGATTGCGGCCTCGCGTTGTCTTGAGTCCGAACAGGCCGCAGCATGCTGCGGGTATTCGTATGGAGCCGCCTCCGTCACCGCCAGAGGCGATGGGAACCATTCCGCTGGCCACGGCCGCGGCAGATCCCCCGCTTGAACCGCCGGGCGTTCGGTCCCTGTTCCAGGGATTGCGGGTCGGGCCGTGCAACTCCGGCTCGGTGACCCCCAGAAGACCCAACTCAGGGGTGTTGGTCTTTCCCAGGATGACGGTTCCGGCCCGCTTGAACCGTGTCACCATCTCGCTGTCTTGGGCCGGGACATAGTTCCGGTAGGCCCTGGACCCGTTGGTCAGGGGCACTCCTGCATAGGCCGCCAGGAGGTCCTTCAGGAGGAAGGGAACCCCGGTGAAAGGACCGTCCGGCAGGCCCTGCCGAATCGCCGCACGGGCATGATCGTACATCGGGGTGACCACGGCGTTTAGTTTAGGGTTGAGCGCCTCAATCCGCGCAATGGCGGTTTCACAGACCGCTTCGGCCGAGACCTCTTTTTTCCGGATCAGCCCGGCCAGACCAAGCCCGTCGTATTGATCGTATTCCTTGAACGTTTCCATATCTGTCTTTATCCTCCCACGGGTCAAGCAGTTGTGCAGGGTTCTTGATTGCTATTGCCTGATCGGCAGTGCCCTATCTTTTTTGCTTCCTGTTAAAAAACAGAAGAAAATCCAGGCGTCTGTGCGAAAACCCGTCTCCGTGAGGCCAATAGAGAGCGCCTTGGTTTCGCGGGGTCATATTTTCTGAAATCGCCTTTTGTATTCCGTGGGACGAACGCCCGTCTGTTTCAGAAATACCTTCCGGAAAGCACTGGTGTCTTCATATCCGACACGGTAGGCGATTTCATCGAATGAAGCCTCCTCTGTCTCAAGCATCTTTTTTGCCGTCTCAACACGGATCCTCTGCAGGTATACCAGGGGCGTGTCTCCGGTCGCGGCCTTGAACCGGCGTTCGAAGGTCCTGCGGCTCATCCCGAATTTTCGCGCCAGTTTCTCGTACGGATAGCTCTGGTGGAAGTTTTGCTCCAGGAGTTCCTGGGCAGACAGGATCTGAGGATCATTGTGGTCCTTTTGGAATTGGAAGATGGAATAAGGGGTTTGAAGGGTGCGCCCGATGTCCGAGATCATGGCCTTGGAGCTTTGCAGCGCCACCTCATGTCCGCAATACTTTTCCACCAGATAGAGGCAGAGGTCCGTACCCGCGTTCATGCCGCCCGAGCAGAAAAGATCCCCCTCGTCCGTAATCAGCCTCTCCGGTTTGAGTCGGACGAGGGGATATCGTTGTCTGAACTCGTCTGCAGCGCCCCAGTGCGTGGTTGCGGTTTTCCCGTCCAGGAGGCCGGTCTCCCCCAGCACAAAAGCCCCGGTGCATATGGATGCGATATGCGTCCCCCGTGCATAATGATGCTTCAGCCAGACAAGGGCCTCGCCCTGATATTTCAGGGTCTTTTCGATATTCAGGATGGAAGAGACAACGATCAGATCGGTGGCGTCCACGCTGTGGATCGAATGGTCCGGCGAGATGACCGTCCCGTTGAGGCATTTGAAGGGCTTCCCGTCAAGGGTGACGATCTCTGTTTCAAATAAGGGCCTCGGCCTCTCTCCCCGGAAATAATTCCAGATGACCCCGGCCTGATAGAAGATATCCATGGGCCCTATGACCGTCGAGGCCATGGTGTTGAACATGGCCAGAATCGTGACCTTTTTCATGGCATCCCATCATTTTGGCATAAACGACATTTCATATGTCATATATGCCACTTCCGTTTCTGTCGGTCAAGCCCTATTTTGAATCAAACGTCAGGGATTGAGGGATTGAGGAATTGAGGCGTTCATGTGTGAGAAATGTTCGGCTCACAGAATCGAATCGGGTGATGAAAACGACCGGGGTCATGTCCGGGGATGCGTGTTCACAAGCAAGGAGGTAAACAAAATGATAAGGACAAGGGATGATCTTTTGAATGACTACAGAAACGCGGACCCTACCAGACGGTTGCATCTCTATTTGGAGCATCGGGAGTTGAGGTCTGAGTTTATGGAAACGGATCAAAACGAACTTCAGGCCAAGGCGGTTCGCAAGAGGGCCGGGTCCGGATGGCTACCCCGATTTTTCGCGTGCTCCTTTGAAAGAACCGGATGGCACTGTGGAGGCGCTCGCGGGTGCGGCAATGGAGGAAGCTTTCCGGCTTAGCCCGGTCCTCTTCAATGGTGCAGGGGGGGTGCGAGCCTGTTCGGGGCAATGACCGAGGGTCGTAAGAACGATTTCCAACCCCGGGATGTGACCAGTCTGGCAAAATTCAGTGACCGCTTGAATCGGCCGGTGCGGCGCTATCTCGTCTACCTGGGACATGAATGCCGCACCTTGGAAAATGTGCAACTCCCTCCGGGCTCCGCCCTGGTCGGGGGGAGATAGACAAGACGCCATTAACCTTGCCTCTTCCGGCTTGACCCTTGCCCTTTCACCTTTGAGCTTCCAGCTTTCACCTTTGAGCTTTGTTCTACCATGGACAAGGGTCACTCCTTGACACGAAGAACATAGCGGCGTAATATAGTCTAAATTCTGGTCGACTTTAATGGAGGTCTGTGAAATATGGATAAACGATGGCTTTGGGGGCCGCGCCTTTGCGGCCCAGAATGTCAGGGAGGAAAGATGCCTGGTTCGCAAAAAACGACCCTCACGTGATATTATCCGGTTTTCCGGTTAACCTTCAGTTGGCGGAGTGATGCGGTTAGAATTGGGAAGGATCGGCAAAAAACGACCACCTCTCTTTAGGCTTTTTTGGAGATATGCAAAAACTTCATAATCAGTGTTTGGACTCCAGCTGCGATGCAAACCTAAAGGAGGGTGCTGAGTGTGAGCCAGAACATAGGGATTGATTCGAATGCCCTTACATTGCTTATTGAAGCGGTTGCTCCTGATTACGATCCATGTGCGGATTCTTTGCAGCTGGCAAGAGAAAAGTAGTGGTACTACGGCGCTTACCGGTTAAAATTGGCGTTATGTGCTTTCCTGGCGCGCGATCATCCAGAGAAATCAGGGATAGCCATGAATTTCAGACGTCATACAAGGAATGATTCACAGGCCATTGTGCGGCTTTTTGCATCCGTGTTTGCCGATTCCGAGGGGGAAGCCGAAGGGGCGTTGATTAGCCGGTTAGCGAAAGATTTGTTCGAGAAGACGGATGAGCGTGATCTATTCAACCTTGTGGCCGACGACGATGGCCAGGTAATTGGGTCGATTTTCTTCAGTCGCTTAGGTTTTGAGAATGGCATAGAGGCATTCCTATTGGCGCCGGTGGCCGTGCACAGCGACTACCAAGGCAAAGGCATAGGTCAGGCCTTGATCAATCACGGCCTGAAGGAACTTAGGGATAGAGGCGTGAGTTTTGTTCTTACATATGGAGATCCAAGGTTCTATCACAAGGTCGGTTTCCGCCAAATATCGCACGTGACCATAAGGGCGCCCTTCGAGCTTATGCAGCCAGAAGGATGGCTTGGCCAGTCGCTGGTTGGTGATTCATTTGAGACTCTGTCTGGCAGGTGTACGTGCGTTGAAGCCTTGAGCGATCCAGCGTATTGGTGATTCACCTATGGTGGTCAATACACATATCAAGTCGGGGAACTGGCCGGCCCTTCGGGGAGCCAGTTCCCTGTGGCTTACGGGATTATAAAAAAAGGAGGATGCAATCATGCAGGCACGCGGTCCGCTTATGATAGAGCATCGTCTCATTGAACGAATGCTTTCGGTAATCAAAGGTGTTTTAGTCGAAATAGAATCGAAACACGAAGTCGATCCAGTGTTCGTTGATATAGCAGTTGATTTTATCAAGGTTTATGCTGATAAGACACACCACGGAAAGGAAGAAGATATTCTTTTTCGAGAATTGAATAACAGACCCCTGATCGCAGAAGACCAGCGAATCATGAAAGAACTGATCGAGGAACATGTGTTTGGTCGCCAGACAACCAAGGCACTCGTTGACGCCAACACCCGCTACCGAAATGGCGATAAGACTGCCTTGACCGAAATTGCCTCCAAATTGAAAATTCTTAGCGAGTTCTATCCCAAGCATATAGAAAAGGAAGATAAAGTGTTCTTTCCTTCGGCAAGGAACTACTTTACTGATGAAGAGGACCAGGCCATGCTGGCAGAGTTCTGGGAGTTTGATCGAAAGATGATTCACGAAAAGTACAAATCATTGGTTGAAGCATTTGAAAGCCGACAATGAGTCCCGAACGTGCCCCGGATGTTAGCCTTGGCGCCAGGAAATGATGAATAGCGAACGAGGGATTTCCTTATGGCATCAGAGATCCTTTCAAATTTGTGGCAGGTGGGAGGTCCGGGATTTACAGCGCCTGAAGACGCCGCCGTCTACCTGGTGCGTTTCGGAGACAGGGCGGCCCTCATCGATGCCGGGTGCGGGAGGGCGCATGAGGCCCTGGCATCCAACATATCCCGGTGTATCCCTGAAACGGTAACCCTTGTGTATCTGCTGCTCACCCATTGCCATTACGACCATACGGGCGGCGCTGAAGCCGTCAGAACCGCATATGGCTGCCGGATCGTTGCCCATGCCCTGGATGCGATCTATCTGGAATCCGGAGACAGTGAGGTGACTGCGGCATCGTGGTACGGGTCACGGATGCGGCCCCTCGGCATTGACATCAAGATCCAAGAAGACGTTTATCCTCTTTCCATTGGCGGCGGGCAGGTTACTGCCTATCACTGGCCGGGTCACTCTCCCGGCTCCCTGGTCTATACAACCGAGATGGAAGGCAAGACCGTCTTGTTCGGTCAAGATGTTCACGGCCCTCTCGACCCTTCACTTCTCTCCGATCCGGACGCCTACCGGGTTTCATTGAAAATGCTCCTGGAGCTGGATGCGGACATCCTCTGCGAAGGGCACTTCGGTGTATACCAGGGGAAAAGTGCGGTCCGGCGCTTTATTCGGTCATTCATGGTGTAGATGTGCCCGGCAATTTAAAATAAAAGATGCCAGGGGGAGGTTTCGCAGAAATATATGACACGGCCAGTCTGTCGGCTCTGCTGAGGGGCGGCCTGTGCAATATGGAAAATAATGGTGCAGACGAACGACTGAATAAAGGAGAATCCATTTGAAGATCTCGCTGATCGAACTCTACCATGTGAGCGTGCCCCTCAAGGCCATCTTCTGGCCGACCTGGATCCCGGGCTATCCCCAGACCCACAACCGCTTTACCCTGATCCGGCTGGTGACCGATACCGGCATCGAGGGATGGTCGGCCGGGTCGGCCATGGGAAAGGAGCGCCAGGGCCTGGGGGATCTCCTGGGCGGCTACCTCATGGGGGCCGATCCCACCGACATCGGGCGGGTCCAGGATTTGCTCAAGCAGGCAGGCTTTCTGGGGTGGCGCAACTTCTGGATCGAACCGGCCTGCTGGGACATCGCGGGCAAGGCAGGGGGAAAACCGGTCTATGAATTGCTCGGGGGCCGGGCCCGACCAATCGAGGTTTACTGCAGCACGGGCGAGATGCGCCCCCCGGCCCGGCGAATCGAATCGCTTCAACAGATGCGGTCACGCGGATTCAGATGCGCCAAGCTGCGGGTGAAGGGACGGACCCTGAAGGAAGACGTGGACAACATCTCCGCCATCCGCCGGGGTATGGGCGACGGCATGGTTTTGGGGGTGGACGCCAACCAGGGGTGGCTCGTTTCCATCGTCGACCGCGTGCCGGCCTGGGACCTGAAGCGGGCGATCGAGTTTGCCGCTGCCTGCGGGGACAACGGGATCGCGTGGCTGGAAGAGCCGCTGGACAGCCGCGACTATGACGGCAACGCAGCCCTCAAGAAGGCCTCTCCGGTCAAGATCGCAGGGGCCGAACTCAATTACGGCTGGGATGAGATCAAGATCATGTTCGAAAAGGACTGCTTCCACATCTACCAGCCCGACGCCACCTTTGCCGGCGGCATTGCCCAGGTGCAACAGGTGATCGGGCGCTGCCGCTCCCTCGGCCGCCTCTATACCCCCCATACCTGGACCAACGGCATCGGCTTTTACATCAACTGGAACATGGTCCTCTCAGACCCGGACAACGTCCTCCCCCTGGAATACCCCCTGGAAGAACCCTCCTGGATTCCAGAGCACCGGGAGGGGATCATCGCGCCGATCCTGCCGGATGCCGACGGGATGCTGCACCCCTTCACCAGGCCCGGACTTGGATTTGACATCGACCGGGGGCTGCTCAAGAAGTACGGCCGCCGCTTTTTTAAACTCACCGAGACGCGCCTCAAGTTCAAGGTGATTCGGGAAAAGGGGTTGAAGACGGCCTTGGCCCTTAAGAAACGGAAGGACTCGGTGAATTGAACCCGGGGGAACCGAAGGAGCCGGACCCTGACAACTCATGGATATTTCTTGAAATAGGTCTGAAATGCCCAGTTAAATGGCGTTCGCATTTGACAGGGCGGATCACCCATTGACGTCATGAGCGGGAATCCCTCCCCGATACGTTGGAGATAAGACTCAGATAATCAACACGTTACCGCGGCCCGGCCACGGAAGCCGGGCACTTGGGAGCCAAAGATTGGCAAAATCGATTTCCCTTGACTTTGCGATAATTCCAAATAGGATAGCCTAAAAAAACACCCTCAGCCATGTGTTGTGTTCCCTGGG